>Ga0157364_1007414_pt1 | contig 11359 bp, 9 predicted proteins | sample AttsexASBM2_FD_111476 | JGI IMG/M metagenome (GOLD analysis project Ga0157364, IMG submission 111476) | Fungus gardens microbial communities from leaf cutter ant in Ribeirão Preto, State of São Paulo, Brazil - Atta sexdens ASBM2 | ecosystem: Host-associated > Fungi > Mycelium > Unclassified ...
TATATTAAATTCTATTTAAAAATAGAATTAAAAAATGAAATATAATTGCAAATTTTAAAACAATCATTTTCTCATCTTTGATAAAGAAATTTTTTGCGTTGTATTATTAACATCTCTGAATATCTGTGAGACATTATTCACAACACAATTATTGACATACATTAATATAGTTAAGAAAATTTAGCAAATTTTGAAATTCTAATGTTCAATCGAACTATGTTGATTACGTAACTCTGCACACTTTCTGGAGTAACAATGGTATAGCAAAGAATAAGACAAACGGAACTGCGGTCGAAAGGGTTGAGCCCAAGGGTCGCGAGCCGCGAGGTTGAACATCGCTCAAACTACTGCGACAAACTACAATACCGACAAGGAGGTTGTTGGAGATTTACGTCACGGAGAAACTTTGCGACGAATGATTATATACGTGGGACGCAAGAAGATCTTTGTAACGGCGAAGTATAATTAAATATTGGATAATAACAAACTTTCTTTCATCATATTCTTTCATATTATGTTTTATATATATATATATATATATATATATATATATATATAAAATGATTTAATCAGAGAAATCTTTTATATCACTTTTTATGCAATCATTTTTTTTTCATTTCTAATATCGGAATTAATAATATAATTTAAATATTATAAAACTGTTAGGCAAATACAACAATGCTTTCAGCGATTGAAAATAAAAACATTTGTTGTATGTATGATGACAGAAAAAGTTTCTATTACATCAATATGATATATAATTGAATTGAAGATTGTACAATATATACTGTCGAAACAAATCAAGTATTTTTATCTTTAAATAGATTCATGTTATAAATGCAAAGAATTTTCAATTTGTAGTTTTCTCGGCTTTTGCATTTCTAATAAAAAAACTTTAGTTTAATTATAATATTTTTAAATTTATTTAATAATTCAGCATAACATGTGTAAGAGAGATATATACGAATGTATCATATTAGTCAAAAAGTACGAAATGTGACAAAATGTATACACAACTTGAATGATATATACGTCAATTCTTTCATCACCCATAGACATCCGAAATGCACTGCGGGAGATTGAAAAATGATTTCCTAGCAACGATGTAGCACGAGTTACGCCACTGTGCGTAGAGTGGCGAAAGAGAGGAAGAGAGTAGAGAGGGTGGCTAACAATGGCCGCCAACCAAAACATCCGATAAATCTAACCGGCCCGGACCTCAAGCCCCGAGGGGTTTTAAACTCTCTCACCCCAAACGCCGACGCGGGCGCAACCCTTACATTACGTTACACACTCACGGAAAAGGGAGCCATGCCGTGTGGTATTGCAGAGCGATACTGGGGGTGGCAAAGGGGTGGTAGCGGGTGGTGCACAGTACGGTGGTTCTATACGATGGAGACGGGAGGAGAGAAGAGAGGGACGTGATGTGCGACCCATGAAAAACCAAACCGAGAGAATTCCACCCGTTCTCCTCCTCTTTCACCTCCGTTTCTCTAGCATCTACCCCCCGTTCCCCATCTCGGCTAACCTCCTTCTACCAGTAAACGTAACGAGATCTACCGCGCGCGGGCGGTCGTGTACTGGCTCTGACGAAATTTCGACGAATTTGTTTTGTTACCGCATCCTAATTCGTTTTGCCCCCTCCCCTCTTATTTAAAGCTGCGGTCGAAATTCCAGCTCAACAAACGCGCGTTCGAAAATTACGATGGAAATGGTACCTTACTCATGCAAGAAGACTTGAAATAATTATCAGAAACAGAATTGCTGTTTCTGTTTAAAATAAACTTTTATTTTCCATTTATATTATAGTAATATCATCAAATATCATACAAATATCAAATATTAACTTTCTCTTGAATAATAGCAGAAACACGAGCTATTGAAGCGAGAACAAAAGAAATAAATTGTAATATTCTTCAAGAACGACCTACTAACGCATACTTGTAACAATCGAAAAGAATCGTCACGTTGATTAAGATACGCCATATTAAAAAGGTTTTTATTCGAAATAACACAGACGACATTGGGAGATACTTTTGTTTCCGTGCTCGTAACAGATGAGCAAGACGGAAATATGCAGTAGGGAAAAATGAGAGGCACGTTAATGTCGACGCAGAAACTCGACTCTCGCCGCATCTCTCGTATCGTCTCGTGCAACGTATCGAGAGTTAAACGACGCCTGTGGAATCTCGGGATTCCTCGACAGTCGTACATAATCAAGCGCGTCTCGCGCGTCTACGATATTCTGTGCCGAGCTGAGTGGCAAACCGCGTTTCCGCGTTGAAGAATGTCGATAGCTTTCAACTACGCACTTAAATGCGTGCGAGTTTGACGTGCTATTTGCTTGAAAAATATTAAACCGAGGTAATTGATAGTTAAAAATACAAAAGAGACTGCAATGGAAAGAATGAGTGAAGCAGATCGATTTTTCGGTATTTATCGTATAATATTTACTTCCCCAAGAATGAAAAATAGCAAAAGGCAATAGCAAATATTCTATAGACACTTAAGGACACCATCGAGGTTGCATCCATCGCGGTTTCGATATATTTTGTATCGATGTGATAGTGGCATAAATCGCGTGGAATAAATTCAATTCAATTTGGATATAATCTTGGCACGCGAAATTAAACAAATTTCACATTATGCAATCGTAATCGAATACTTTTCACACGTATCGAAAATACTAACTCGATGCTCCTGAACACACGGAAAAAAGGATCCACGGGAGACTGCGCGAAACGAAGGTGGAAACGAAGGAAGAAAAAGAAAAACCCTTTCTCCGGAGCGGAGCGGAGCGGTCGAGCCCAAGTCCGCCCCACCTTTTCTTTACGGATCGGCTCGAGAGAGGAGCAGCGTCCGCGCGACCGCTTACTCACTCCGTAGGTAGAAGGAAGAGGTCCAGATGAGAAGAACGAGGAGAACGAGGAGAACGAGGAGAACGAGAGAGGCCAGAAAGAGGGACAGACAGGTCGGCCCGAGAGAGGAACCCGCGGCTGCCATGGTTACCGTCGGTCGCATTCCCGCCTCGCCTCGTTGCTATGGAGATGGCGGCACCCTTTCCCTCTCCTCTCCTCTCCTCTCTCTTTTCATTCTCTCGTTCTCTCTGCTCCACTCGCATGCCGACCGACACTCTCACACTCGCGAAATTCCGTCCTCCTTGCTCTCGAGCGCCAATCTTCTCTCCGACGACAAGGGGCGACTCACTCTCTCGCGCTCGCTTCGTCCTTCCTTCGTAGAGGATGCCCGCTGCCCCATGGAGAGAGGGAAGTCGAAAGAGAGGAACAGACGGAGGAGACAGCCCGCGAACGCATACGCATGCGTGATATTTGGTCCTTCGCAATATTGAGGCTTGATGCATCTTCGGAATGATTCGATCACTTATCAAATGCGAGTCACTTGCAACTTCATAATATACTCCTGCGTGATGCTTATCTTTGAAATTTGAGAGGATCTTGATCCTCTCAAAGAAAGTCGATTGCATAGGAATGTCGTTTGTCACAGGATTGAGCACGCGTATAAACAAGAAAAATATAATGTTGAGAAACTTTTTTCATAAAAAAAAAAGCTTTTAATCATTTTTTTTTTGTTAATCTTTTTGTTTCAAAAAAAGATATCGAGAACTTCAATTTATATTTTACATATATTCAATGCCAACGATTATAAGATTGTGATATTGTGAGTTGCATTCTTTTTTCGAGTTTAATTTAGGAACAATTTCCAGTGAGCTTTCTATAATTTTTTTCTAGTGTACATAGCGTACTGTTCACTAATCACTGCCAAGCTAAATCATTCGCGCTCAAAACGAATGAGATGTAAGCGCTCTATTTCGTAAATCGTAATTCTGATTGCTCGTCGCGTCATTCGATATCAATATTTATTCAGCGCACAGCGTAGCGAATGCCCGAGGCCGATTAAAACTTGTTTATGCGGCCAACAATTCGCTCCTCCCCCTGTACAAAGTATACACATAAAACGGCGCAATTCTTTTCTTCGTTTTGTTCACGGCATGCACAGTTAAAAATGACTGAAGATTAATTTGGACAAATAAAAATGGATTTATGCTCAGCAATGTCATTACGTACATACAACTTTATATTATGCGTTACACACACTTGAAAAATATAATTAAAAATATTGGTAGTTGAAAACATAAATTGCTTCTTAAAAATTGCAGAGTTATGCAATCTTTGTAAAAGACAATTAATTTTTTTAATTACCTCATTTGTATTATTTATTTGTTTATTTAACTAGCGCTTTATCATTAATTTCTACGCATAATCTGATAAAAAGAAAGGCACAAAGTGTACAGATAACAATCGTACAGATAAAATGTACAAAGAACAAAATGCATAAGTAAACATAGAAAAAATTATAGAATACATACAATTGAAATAAAAAATTATAAAAGAAAATCTTCTATAGAAAGCGAGATCTCAAAAATCTTGTAAACATGTAAATGTGTCAAAGAAATATTAATACATGTTAAATATTTGTAATTATCCGAATAACTATTATGCGTAGAAAATTATTAAATGATATTAGAACATATACTAACAGAAGCTTTCCTAAAAGGTCGTTGAATTATTTAGCGATGTGTCGCGGATCTAACTAACGAGGTATCATTCTAATACTTACAAATGTGCACTGTGTATCTAAAATATTTTTACAAAAATCATTCCTATGTCGCGTTATGTGCAAGATGAAATAATTGAAACTAATATGACGAATCTTTGTTATTTCAATTTCATAGAAAAATAGAAACCTTATTAAAGAACATGAAAATAATTCTAAATACGCAAAATGTAAAATTTTCATATTTGTGTAAAGAACTCGACTTACCGGGACTGCCGAGGAAGACCGAGGAATAAAGGACACCACGACGCGCGTCGGTCGCCGCGCGTTGCGCGTCAGGAGGCGAACTCCATTCCCTACGAGGACACCATTTGCCTGAAACCATTTTTTTTTCATTAATATTATTAATTATAAAATTATTAATTATATATACATAATTATAAAAAAAACTTGATTTTATAATCATAATTTGCTAATGTATCTATTTACGCTTTAATAAACATATATATTTGTAAGAGGCACAATCATGTTAGAAATAGATGTCATGAATTTTGCACTTTTAGCAAAAAAAGAATAAACGTGCGATACGAAAAGAGAAAAAGTACATACGTGTATAAATTTTCATTCACAAATCAGATAACTGTTGACACGTCTTAAATACATTAAAATAAAAACAATTGGCGTGAACCAACATATGGAATTAAAAAAAGAAACTCTTCAATGGATTTGTTTCGATAAAAGATAAAATATCATCAGTTAGACGTCGCAATTAAAATATAGTTAAAAAATCGTGCTGATAATACGAAATAGCCTGTTCTCGTGTAAAAATAGATGTTTTCATATCGATTCTCGCACGAAAACGTTATTATACCAGCGTCATGAAAAAAAAGTGTGCAGAAGGGGTATATGAAGGAAGCAAAAGATTCGTGATCGTTGGCGTCACGACTTCGACCAAAGAGATTCTATCATACTGTATTCTATATATATGCTGTTATAATATTTTCATTCTTTTCTTTTTTTCACCAGGTAGCATGCGACGTTATTCCTGCGATTTACTTTGCCAAAATAAGAATAATTCTACAATTATATATACATGTGTGTGTGTGTGTGTGTGTGTGTGTGTGTGTGTCGCGCGCGCGCGCGCGCGCGCACGCATATATATATGCGCTGATTATAAGTACTTACAAGTGGAGAAGCATTTACGTATTTATTACTATAACCCGGTATTCACTCGACAGTTATATATTACACCTGGTGTAATATTAACCAATGTCATTATGTGAAGCGATCAAACGCGAAAAAATATCATCTATAAAAGTGTTATCTGTAAAAGCTCCGAAATAAAATTAACAAAAAAAAGATTTATCTCTTATTTCTTCCTTACGTGCGGTTACACAAATTCGGAGAATTTTCTATCTTCCAACTGATTTATCAAGCGGAGAGCACCACTCGCGACTGCAGTATTGCAATTTTCCAGATGCGAAAATAGGAAAGGTATCTACTTTATTTCCAGGGAGATCCCGGCTGAATGAGGATACACGGTAAGAAAGGGTGGCGCCGGGGGATAAGAGTAAGCCGCGGAGCGAAGTAATTTCACACGAGAGAGTAGGGTCTTGCTGGGTGAGAGGAGATCCCGCGGAGCTATAGTCTTATCTCGGAAATATAGCGGGCACATCCCCCTGCGAAAATTATATTCTTGGAAAGCAGAAAATTGCTTCGCTTCAGCCCGTTCTGTACGAGCGTGCAGTCCACCAATATTAAGTTCTTGTAACGTTTTTGCATGCAATCAACTGTTATCATAGATACCGAGATTAATTTCAAATAATATGCGAGATCGAATAATAGCGATCCTTTGTAGATTCACTGTCGATTAACTTTGAATATCATTTTGAAACTCTCATTCAATTGGCGCGCGCTTTGAATTAATGGATTTAAAGAACGAATCCAACGATATTGATTATAGTGTGCGTTTAACTCTAGATTTTACGGTCACGGCACGACCCGTCAGTTTCTGATTAATCGAAATAACAGGGCTGTGAGAGTGATTCGAAAATAATGATTATTTCGGCTCTAGAGACAACTAAAACCGCGTTAATAACAAGAGATCAACGTTTCTGATCTTTGAGCAAATCTATCGAGATGAGTTTTCTTTTATTAACATTTCGTGCAAATTAAAAGAATAATGAAAGATGCAATGATGTACAAAACATAATAAACACACACACACACACACACACACACACACACACACACACACACACACACACACACACACACACACACACACAAATATTCAAAACGCATTATCGATTCGACGTGGGATATTTCGTTGCAGAAGATCCCGTCTTTCCACGCCGCGGATAAGTGAATAAACAATATATCAGGATTATTCAAAGTCATTTGCTCACGTTGCCGACCCATTACGCACCGCCAGGCTATACGTCACAGCCATTTCGAAGTCCTCGGAGGCACAGGTCCTTTGGATACCTGTAGAATCCTAGGCTGGAGGTGGGGCGGATAGATGGAGATTTATAGCCGTTAGGAGACAGGGTGTAATCATACACATCGCCCCATCAACTCTGTAACTGTGATTTACCGTGGGAATTCTAAAAAGTTCTAGAGTTTCTACCATATTTTGACCCAAATTCTCTGAATCCCGGTACATAGCTATGATACTGTCGTATGTCAAATCTAGGTACTATTCACGAACGTACAGTTACGAAACCGTTACTAAAATCGTACTATTTTCGACGACGAATGAATAAAATAAATGTTACAAAGAATCTCAAAATTTTACAAGAAATCTTTCTTAATAAAACCGTAGAGGTAATGAGTTTAAAGCAACACGAGTTAAATCATGACTTCTAACTTGAATGTTGTCAAAGTCGACTTTATGTCCGTATATAATTGTCGCATCTGACAGTGCAAAACGTTTCTTTAGAAAAAAGATTCGTTAAGTGGCATCGAGTGAGACGTCTCCTTTGAATGATCACCGTAGCTAAATTGCGGGTTAACTTTGGTCTAACGGGTTCGCGTGTTCGCGACAGTCATGCCACAGGGCCGAGTCATGTATCGGGCAAAGCCCTGGAGGAGTGAGTACGATCGGTGGGAGGTGGATGGACCATAATACGACGACCACGTCATCTTCGCTTGAAACTGAATTCATGTAGCCACGCGCGACGCGAACTCCCGCTATGGCTTTATTTTTGCACCCAGCAGCTGACGGTTATAAATTGGAATGTAACAGTCGGACACGCGACGGACGCCGTTTGTTTCTTCCTTGCGTCGACAATGATCTTTCCATGACTAATTTGTTTCGACAAAGGTAAGTTCTCCTTAAGCCACGCATGTATCTTATTATATATCTGTCTTTTCGAATTCAGTCATTTCAAATTCGTGCAATGCATCATACAGACTCCCGGAAGTCCTCGCTGAATTTAAACGCTATTTTAAAAAAATAATAACTGTTACATGATTTTGCGCAATCATTGATCCGAGTCATCCAGGTTGAGACAGAGAGAGAGAGAGAGAGAGAGAGAGAGAGAGAGAGAGAGGATCTTCAATGTTGGTATCCGGCTTTTCTACTCGTATATAGAAACTTGTAGCGGATGTTATAGATAGAGAGAATATAGGTACGTACCCAATAACCCCATCACGTCGGGGATGCTTTCTCGGTATAAATAAATCAATATAACTCGCTTCCACCCTTAGACGCCGCCCTCTTTCGCCGTAAGGAAGTGACGTATGAGGCTCGCATCTTCAAGGCGAGGGTTGAAGAGGCCACCCTGTTATTTCACAGTTAGGCTCGTCCTTCTCGCTCCCCTCAAGCTACCTCAACTCAACCATCTTTCTCGTCGTCTTCCACCATCCAGACCGACCTGTGCGGCTCCCTAGTGCCGCTTCCAAACGCGCACGAGTCCCTCGGGAAGCTTTTGTCCTCGAGCTGTAAGCGACTTCCTGACAGGCCAAGTTTGCACCTGCTCTCCTTTTGGCTCGTCGTTTGGAATCTCTCTCTCTCTCTCTCTCCCCCCCCTCCCCTCTCTCTTTCTTCTTCTATCCATCCTCGACATTTCGCTTTTGCTCGTTGTTTCGCACTTTATTCTCCCTTTCTCTCTCGTTTCGTCCTCTTTACGAACTCTGCCTAACCTTATATCGCCCCACGCCAACACACCCATCCACCACCCACCGATGTTACTGGCGCGTAATTTATTCGGGATGAGAGTATCCTTTCTCTTCGGCCGAGGGTAATCCGTAGATCAGCGCGCTGGATAAACCGGGCGTGTCATTATATACGTCCGTCGAAATTATTTTCAAATAATCCTCGCCGTCGACACCTCGAACTCACTTATCTTAATTAAAATTATTCTCATGTAGTAGCTCAAAGCGAATCGGATGTTTACGCGATTACGGTAAACCAACTCGTTGGTTCAAGTAATAGGGTTTGAACAGTTGATGACAGTTTCCTGCGTAAATAGATTTTTGTGAACAGATGCAGGGAGATTATTCAAAAATTTCACACGTGATTTATTAAATCGTAAAATTCAATAATCTGCATTTTTTTAACATCGATATTTTTAAGATATTTTTAAGTATTTGTGTAAATTTCTGGAAACGAATGTATGAGCAAAGTGAATCGAAAATACAAAAATATAAAAAAGTTGCTCTCTTTCTTTATTAAAATCTATTTGTGCAGAATAAACGTGTAGTATTTCAAGGTTGTTGGTCGGCACAGTGACGTCATTCCTATTTTCCATTTGTGAGCAGAAACACCGTCTTTCTTCGGTAAGTAGAGGGCGACGGGTGGAGGTCTGCGTTCGCAGATGTCGGAGATGCCGAGTGATTAATGACGCCCGATAGACGTAATTTGTTGCGGCTTGCAAACTCGCCGTCTCTCGGTGCGTCTTTCAAATTCAAATTATTGATAAACAGGATGCTGTTTGTAACAGTCGGTACGGGATGATGTCGGACAAACCGGACGACTTAACTAAGCGCAAACGATATAGTAATTAATTTTACAACAACATATTACGACTTTTTCTAAACAGATAATTTTTGCTCTAGTACAATAGAAAGAGAAAGTTGTAACTTTATGTATATGCGATAGCACAACAACTTGAAACTATATTACTAAAAATTATATTACTATCGTAAAATCATGTGCAGATATTGAACAAAATGATAATTCGACTTGATCGCAATGCGTATAATTGTTCAAGTTTTACAGATAATAATATAATATATTCTCGCTTATTCGTGTGCGAATTCGCCAGCACGATTATCAGAGCGTAAAAAAGTATGTTACAAAGACGTGTAGATTAATACGATCAGATTGAAACACTGCATGGCCATATCGACCGCGCATTATCTAACTCGAGAGAAGAAGGTTAATTCTTATAAGCTGAAATAAAGATAGTCAAGCGATACGGTACTCGCTTTAATGATCGTGCAGCTAAGTGTATATACGAGTGGATTTCCCCGTCGCGCGATCGCGAACGACGCCATCGTTTTGCAGCGTACGGATGTGCGATTATCATTAAACGCGTAATGGCAAGAAACAGCATAATGGAAATGGTCGAAGGGTCCTGCTGGTCAACCAACGATAAGATCGAACAAAGGTGTTAACGTAATTCAACGACGACAGCTGAGAGCACCGGACTTTGCCATGCTACATTGCTACCCGCTGGTCGCGCCTTCTCTCGCGAGTCCACTCCACTTCCTCTATAAAACGTAAATTCACAATTAACACTCTTTCGTTTGCGACAGTCAAATATACGTTGGCACTTAGCGCATACGGTAATTGTGCTATCCTTTCTTCGTACATTATAAGCTCTTATCTTAGGCGCGATATCTTTGTCGAATGTTTACATATAAAAGTGCAAAGTGGATGATAACATTCCAAAATCCAAAATTAATTGTTTCTAGTTTCTAACAACAAGAATAAGAAAATGTTAAACAAATATTCTTAAATAATTTTTTTCATTGTGACATATATAAGTTTGAAAGACTTGAAACAAAATTCCTCTCTAAAAACATTATTCTATGAGATTTCTTGACAGTTTAGTATATACTTATAGCTTAATTTTTAAAATATTATAACACACATCTTTATAATTTTTTTTTTCATTATTCGACCCATTTCTATGTAAATTAATAATTTTTAAATGCACAAGAATGTTTTAATTAATCGAATCGGTATTCGCCGATTATCATTTCCTCGCGTCGACTAATAGCATTGCGTTCGCTTGCCTGCGCCGGTTAATAATTCGAAAAATCGCTATTGATCTCACGGTATGGATGCTTGCATTAATATCGTAAATCAAACACATAATCTTCTGACGGAAATCGATGTAATAATGCTTTGCTTCAGTATGGATCTCACTATCTCACAGTAGATACATCGATACTAAATTTTGTTATAAGAAATGCATTACTGTAAAAGATTTAATCGAAATTTTTTTATATCCAATATTCTATAGAAAAATATATAATAATATGATCCACCCACGTATCATTATCGCAATAAATTCCGATGCAATTATCTCAGAGAAATGTTTGTAGGATCAGAAAAGTTTTTCTCGCTACGATTTATCTTCCTGAAATTTCAGATGCAGTTGGCACCTGATGTCCACGAGGACGTAATTAGATTAATAACATCGCGCATGGAGTTAGAGACCGCAACGGAGATGCTCACACGCGGAGAGGGATAGTTGGACAAGCAGAGGAGTCCGGTTCAACCATACATGGTAGACGACGCCATGGTTAGAAATCATGGCGAGTGACGTCA
>Ga0157364_1007415_pt1 | contig 11359 bp, 4 predicted proteins | sample AttsexASBM2_FD_111476 | JGI IMG/M metagenome (GOLD analysis project Ga0157364, IMG submission 111476) | Fungus gardens microbial communities from leaf cutter ant in Ribeirão Preto, State of São Paulo, Brazil - Atta sexdens ASBM2 | ecosystem: Host-associated > Fungi > Mycelium > Unclassified ...
ATATATATATATATATATATATATATATATATATAGACGACACATGCGCGTACGCATATGTAGGTAGATATGGAGTTGAGAAGGGATTAAAGGATACTATGTACATGATAAAAAGTATTATAGGCTATTCATTTGCCTTCGCTCACAATAGCGATATAAGAACGCCGTCTGTGCATTCATCATTTCGAAAACTTTCGAGTATTGTCGTCGGCATTAATAAACATAAGCGTTAAACCGAAGGATGATCGGATATGCATAGCTAAACGGACAAGATGGATTAAACGCACAACATTCGACGTTGCACGAAAAAATTTCGGCGTTATAAGAAAAAGAATTTTTCTTCTCTTGAGATTTCGAAAATCTAATTAACACATCTTGATACTATAAAAAGAGCTATCTAATAATAGCTATCAAATGTTGAATGAAATAATTTCAGTCAAATATTCAATTCAATATAATCAAAAATGATTTTATTTTTCTAAATGTCTAATAATTATTAGTAAACGGTTGATCCTATTATTGTCGTAATACTTGTTAAAAATTTGAAAAAAAAAAGAAATTATTCTTAGTTAAAACCAAACATTTCATTGAAATTATTTCACTCAATATTTGGTGAGTTATTAAGATTTTTTTTCAATGGATGCAATTTTCCGTTTTTTACTACACACAAATCATTCGTATTCCGAATTAATTTTCATTTTTATAAATATATAAAAATTATTAAACGATTCTTATATATACTCTAACATTTTTAGAAAGTATTTATAAATATTTATATTATGTATTAGAAGAAGAATAGTTTATTATTTTAGCTTACATCGCACATTTTAGCTTACAAAAGAGACTTGGTTTACAATAATGTCTTAATTACACAACAGCTAATTATAAAGCGATTAGTAAATATATTGCAAAGTTGTGTATTTAAAAAAAAAGAAAGAGATAGAAACCATAAATTCAACAAAAGTTGTAAACTGATACTAGATAATCGTGTGGTAAAAAGTATATTAATAAAATAGAGATACAATATAAATTTTTGATTCTTTATTTAGGTCCTTTTCAATATATAATACTGACAAATTGACTGAAAATAATTATTTCGCTTTACAATATGATCAGTAAAATGATGAAAAAGATGGAGATTATAAGATAATTTTTAAGCCAGATACTACTAGTATTTCGAAGGAAAGAAATACGCAGAACAAAGGTCCAATCGGGTCTACTAAAAGTTAATATTGATGAATTAAAAAATGTTAAGACGCTGGCATTGATCTATGCTATTAACATTCGTATAAGGGAGAGATCTCTTTTCTTTCGCATTGATCAAAGATCAAGAACGTCTATCCGCGATGCATAAAAGCGCCGCGTCGTGCGAAACTTCGTGCAACGACACGGTTACAGCCATAATTTTTTCGCCGTACTCGTTGTATGGGAGTCGCTATACTCGCTGACTCCCCGTCGTCTCCGATGACGATTTCTCGCCTCGAAGAACGCGCTGAGCCTTAATTTCTCAGTATCTAACATCACAGACGGTGTGTTATTCGCTACGTTCGTTGATAATGCTCCTCTTCTTCGCGTGCATCCTCTCATCTCGCGCGCGTGTTTTCATTAGCGTTCACTATATCTCCGCTTCGCTAATTAATCGATCGCCATATTTCGAGGACCGCGTTCGCCGAGGATGCCACGACACACACCGACGAATATTCCACTCATCTTCCGATCGACGAGCAAATTCGATTAGTCGCGCTGCGCTGCGGTGAATTATCGTGTCGGTCGATGGAATATCCATAATTGGAGCATTACTTGACACAGGATATTACTTTGACAATGCGAGAGTCATGCGAATTGAAAATAGTAACTGGAAATAGTAACCTACGTTACGGTTCTCATTCCGCATCGAACGAAATCGCTTTCCTTTTCCGGCATCCGAGCTCCATCACGAATCCACCGTTCACGAATTCCCCATTTTTCTTTCTATCCAATTTGAAATATCTCGAGATGTCGCTTAGACGCGACGTAACCGTAACCGCGTAATTGGAGAACGGGCGTTTCATTTACCGCGTGCGACTCGAGATCGCTTCTCATCCGGGCTCCAAATTCATCTCGACACCCGCAGTAAACGAAAATGTAGGCACATAACATAGTGAGGCTCGATGAAATAACAGAGAATTGCTGTTATTTCTCGGGGATTATTTGTTGAACTCTGAACTATGCGTCCGTGAACATGCGCGCTATGTGCTCGATATCGCGTGTGCGCGCGCGCGCGCGTGTGCGCGTGTTGCGACGTCGTGTCGCGGCCACTCGGTTACGTCACTGGCATCATGGACATTATTATGTTCTTACTGACGCAGGTACAATATGCCTGCCACGCTATTAGAGCAGGCCGCGTTAACCTGAAACCGCCGTGCGCAAGCGAAGCGTGTATTTCATAACTCCGCGCGCGCGCGCGTGCGTGCGAGAAAGAGAAAGACAGAGAAAGAGAGGCACAGAAATATTTGTAAGCGATATATTCCTTATTATCAGCAAAAAAGAAATGAAAAATGCGCCAAGTGAGATGCCTCGTATAAACGACGATGTCTCGCGTCCTTGTTACTTCCCCGAAGGTGAAACGACTTCGAGAAGGAAAATTATCTTCATTCGTAAGCGCGGCGAACGTTAGCGATGTGTTAACAAACCGTCGCTCTCTGTCAAACTCTGATTATATGTATACATTTAATTTTAATTAGTATTAGACGATAAGATCGAACGATATTCGCTCATTCTGTGTGACGGTTTGAAAAATCTATTCAAGTAGGAGGCGCACGTGTATGTCTCTGCTTCGGCCAATTTGTCGCGCAAAAAGAAACCTCGAAACGGATGATTCGAATGATTCGAGCGAACGTAGCTGCTTGCGTCTCAGTTGAGAAGAGAGCACGTGTCCCGCTGTATTATATAGCACCGTAATAGCGATTTCATTACCGGCCCGTATATGGGACATGTAGAGTAACATCTGCATGCCGAATCGACGTTGGAGTGCGAGTTCTATTAGAAATTCGTTCCTCCTAGTCGACTCGTTATGTACCATTTCTTTTGTTTCATTCTCCTATTTTTTTTCTTCTTGTATTTGCTGCAGCTAAAACCGCAACGCACGACGGTCGAATGCGCCAGTGCACCTCGTTGGTTTTTCATTCACGAGATTACGATAACTCACGCGCGTTTACATTGCGATTGATATTAACTTCCTTTCCCACGCTTAGTATCAGGATTGCGTTATCTGCGCGATGCGCGCGGCGACGCGACGCGTTAACCGTGCGGAAACGGCACGGTGTTGCGACGGTGTTGACCGTGTAGATATTCTAGTGTACGTGCGACATTAAAAATGCGATATTAAATATTCGAAAAACAACTAAAAAAAAAAAAAACTTTGCGAAAAACGTTGAGCATACGTTGTATTATTGGCTCTTTCGATCAAATTCCTTTTCTCCCCCTCTTTTCCTTTTTGTTCCATAACGCGATGATCGCTACACGTCACCTGAAATAACAAATTCCATTCATTGAATTATTCAACTTTATGGCTTTGCCTTTCATTTGCACACAAAACGTATGAACATTTTTATATCGGTTTCATGTAATAGCTCGAATAAGATGAAGCAAGTTAAAGTCGTAATTATCAGTCGTCCAGGACGGTTTTTGCGGTGTTGGTCGCATCGATGCGAGCCGATGAGAATAAACTGGCGTAATTGTATTCCACTTTTGCGATCGTGGATTTTACATAAATGTCGCCGTTGAGCGTGACATTAGACGTCGTTTTCCGTCGCTCTTAACATACCGAAATGTGTAAAACGAATAAAAAGAAAAGGCCGTTACGGAGGAAAGGTGGAGACTCTTGTCGTGAGCACTGTATGCAAGTCAAACGACGCATTATTCCTTGACCTGACCCAACGAAACCTCCTTTCATATTCATTAGGATCGTCCCACTTCAGCCCGCCGCTTTGGACCACGAAACGCAAACCGTATGTCTCCGATGCAACGCATGAATTGATTTGTGTGAAAGATATACCGGAGGGAAAAAAATAGCTCCTATAACGCGAAGGAGTTAAATAGATGTTAAATTATATTATCTCCGATAATATAATTGATGTACTTTCAATTGCGTAGTTTCTTTTTCCGAGCACGTTCAGCTCGGAGAAAACTGAGAAAATCACATCGCTGAGGGATTGGAATATCTTTTAGAAATAAATAGATTATAGAAAAAGTGAGATACAATACATTGCTCATGTTTGATATCGTTAATCACATAATATCAGATCGCGGTAATCCCGTAAAGCCTCTATATCGTCTGCTCTTCATCTCTCACTCGTCGTTTTCTTCCTCAGCCATCGCTCATTGTATCTTCGTTTTCTTTTCTTCCTCGATCCGAGTTGAAGATGCGTCAGATGAGAATGTTTTATCACATGCGTAAAATCGTCCAAGCACAATGCTATTCCTGGGTCACAGGGCTGTATGCATATCGCCTGTACATCGTGTCATTAGCATTTCGACAACGGTTATCGTTCACCTCGAAAAGATTTCCGTATCGGTTACGCATCTGCGTCGGAATGAGACACGCTAATCTGAATGCGTTCCGTTTTCAAAGAATCACCCGTTTTAAAGACGCACGAGGAACTTCTGTCATAAGAATCTAATTGTCTCGACTTCCTTCTATTACTGTGGCCCCCTTTCCCTCCTCTTCCACGAAGGTACATTCACATCTGGCTGAATGTATACATCATAGTTGATCTATCCTGCTGATAGAGTCTTGGATATGGTAGATTAGGTACAAATTGACTTTCAAAATAGGGAAAAAAAACTCGATTTCGACGACAGAAATTACCGAGCATTAAAACAGACGACTCGACGCATATTTCCATAATCCTATCTTTTGTTGTAGAGGGACGCGAATCACACCGATGAGGCCGAAGGGATTTTCTGGGAACCATCGTGCGTTGATAATCGCAACGCAAGGAATCAGAATCATGTACGCCAGTTACAGGAGCAATTGGCACAAGCCACCGTGAAAGTACGTGAATTAGAATGCGAGCTAAAGCACGTTCAGAAGGTAATAATTGTTAACAGCAAAGTGTCATGTAATATGATGTTAAGTTGGTGGAAATAACTAATGTACAGGTGAACGCGTCCTTCAAGGATGATATATCCGACGGACATCAGAAGGCTGAGGTTGTACGGGCTAAACAAGACATGCTGAATCGCATAATACAAATGGAAGAAAAGGTATGGTGCGATATATCAATTATGCATCTTTTACATCATCTTCCTGTTAAGATTCTAAATTTTAAATAAGGTTGAACTCAAAGTCGCAGTAGAATTGAAAAGGAAACGAATTCGCACGCGTGTGTATAAGAAAAAATAAATGTTGAAATGTAAACTTGTATAAAGGAAGAAAAAAATATGCTTTCCCGGGAATTAGATATTGATCCGATATGGAGTAGTTAATCTGGAAAAAAATTTTTTAGAAATTAATAATTTATCATACTGCTATGAGTAAAAAGAAATTTATTTTTTGTAGGTATTCATATAATTTTTGTGAACATTTTTTATTAGAGTTATATTTTTTTACTATCTTAAATAACAAATTAATTTTTATTAATTTATAAAAAATAGTTTTAATAAATCACATGAATAATTAATATGCTATTGAACTAGATTACTTTTTCACAATATTTAGAATCGACATTTTGCTTTTTCTTAGACTCGGGAGGCAGAACGAAACGCTAAACATATCCAGTTGGATGAAGCCAGTCTTATCAATGATTTTCGTTCGGTAATATCAAAATTAAATTCACGTGAGAAATTTGACTTAATCAGCGGAGCGTTAAAAGCTTTACAAATTGAAAACGAAGTGCAAAAAGAGGCGATTGAAAAAATTAAGGATCATGAAAAATCCAACCAAGACTTCGAAAAAGTCGATGTCTTTGAATATAATTCTTTAGCTCTCAAATATGCAAGTTCGCAACAGGGCAAATCGCATGATACGACCGAGGAACTTTTCAATAAAGAAGAAATATTACAAAAGAGAATAGAAGAACTTCAAAATGAAAATAAAGATCTTCTAAATGTTATGGAAAAATTGGACGAGGAATATACGCAGTCGATTGGTAAGTAAATAATAGTTTTATATATGTATAATACATCAACATATACAATTTTGTTGTATCTGTTTTCTCTTAATAATCTTGTCGTTGCTAAAAATTATAGTGATAAATTCCAATTTTTGCGCAGAAAATTTATTATCGGTCAAAGAAGAAAGTAATAAGAAGCATCGCTCTTTACAAAATGAATACGAACAACTTTCCGTAGATTACAATGAGGCCAAGAAAAAAATAATTGAATTACGAAATGACTTATTGAAACGCGATGAAAATACCTGTACAGAAACAATTCATCAGTTTATTCAGACGGATAATGTAGATAAATTAGACAAACATGTTCAAATAACAGTTTCTTCACAAGAAGCTGACATAGTATCAGAAAGCAGACTAGATGATATTACTGAAAAGATTAAAATTATTTTAAAGAATTGTACCATAAATAATACTGAACCGGGAGAATCGATCTTCGAAACTATTGCGAAACAATATGTTGATGCTAAATGGAAGCTAGATGTTTTGGAAAGGAAGATAACTGAAGTTACTAGAGATTTGAAGGAAACCGAAGAGATGAAAGATGGCTTGCAAATGGAATGCGAAGAACTGCAATCTCACATAGATTCGTTATTGTTAGAGAAAAATATGAGAATGAAATCATGTCAGGGTTTAGATTTGAATTTGCCATCTATTCCTGAGACAAGCGAAGAACGAGTAGCTTCTTTAGAAATGGATATTGAATCTTTACGGGAAGAAATAAAACGTCTCTTGACTGAAAACAAAACGATACAAGAAAGAAATTCAATTTTGATGCTTGCTGTACAAAGTAACGAAGTGCCTTTAACGAACAACGATGATGTACAGGGAATTATAAATCGCAAACTATATACACTTAAAGAGGAAAATAAAGAATTCCCAATAGTTTTAGGAGAGTGTAAAAACTCAAACGCAGGTATAACATCGATCGAGCAATTGAAACTCGATCATGAAAATGTGAAAGGAGAATTAAAGTTATCCGAAACGAAGTCATTAGAAACTAATCTTGCATCTTTGCAAGACACTATAAATAAATTGACAGAAGAAAATAAAGATTTATTGCGGAAGAATAAACACTTGGATATGCAATTACATGACAAGGCTTTGTATGAACGTGACCTACAAGAAGAAACTGGTTATTTGTTGGAAGATTTGCAGAAACGACTCAATAAATCTAAGTGCGAAAAATTAGATTTGGAAAATAATATTTTACATAAGGAAGAACAATTGTCTGCGATACAGATTCAAGTTGACATGAGACAATCTGAAATAGTAAAGTTGTATCAGGATAATGACAGATTAATTAAAGAAAATACATCTCTATCGGAACAATTAACTGCTACGCATGATGAATCCTTGGATAAGATAGAGTTATTAAACACAGAAATGTCGTTGCTTCAGCAAGAACATGAAGATTTAAAACAAGAAATATTGATTTACAAGAAAGAATTACCTGTATTGAAGGAAAAATTATACGAGGCACAGCAACAGTACACAAAACTGGAAAATGAATATTATGCGTTTAAATTGCAAAGCGAGCAATTTCAATTATATAAAAAGAATATTCAAAATCAAGAAATAGAACCCGGAAATGAATCAAGTCTTAAAGAATCGTTTACAGAAGAATTGAACTTGTTAAGAAACAGATGTAAGCTTTTGGAACAAGAAATAGAAATGCTTCGTATTAAAGAAACACAGGAATTGAAAAAAAATACTGCGGAGATATCTTCGACAAACATAGACAAGACTAATAAAGAGGAAAAGCTTTCAAATGAAGATAACTTAATCGGAGTAGAAAATGCAATTACAGGCGTAAACACAGGAAATCAAGATTTAATAACAAGAGATACGAACATAACATCTAACGAACAGCAAATGTTTAAATCAATTGTCGATGAAGAAAAACAAGAAAAAGATATCATAAAAGTGCGTAACGAAAATTTAATAGATGAAATTAACTATTTGCGTAGCAAGTTACAAACTGCTTTTGAGAATAATAAAGAATCAACAGAAATGGCTAAACAAACTATTATTCAAGATCTTTCTTATATTATTAGAAAAAAAGATCAGGAAATAAATATTTTACAAGCTGAGATAACTCACGCGAAGAATATTATCGCGCAGTCTTCGAACGATCTTGTTGTAATCAGAAACCAGAAGAGTGAGATGGAACAACTCGTTTCTATTAAACACAACGAAAACTTACAATATCAAAACGAAATTCAAAAGTTAATTCAGCGCGTAAATGAACAAGCAATTCACATTCAAGAATTAATTTTTGAGCAAACAGCGAACGAGATGCGTAATAAGACGAATGTAGAGATTCAGCAAGGAGATGGAGTTGATTCCAGCCATGGTATCGAAATCATGACTTTGAATAAAAAATGCGACGCCCTAGAAGCTGCTCTGATGCAAGAACAGTCTAACACTAGAATTTTGCAAAACCAGCTTATCGAAATTCAAAACAAGGAAGCTAATTCCGCTAAAGAATTGGAGAGATTGAGAACACACTTGGTCGAAATGGAATCAAGTTATACAGAGGAAGCCTTAATCGCAGAAAATAATCGTCAGGAATTAGAAGCAAGATTATTGCAAGCTGAAGAAAAAGTAAAAAGTAGTTCAACCGCCTTCACATCGGCAAATATTAGGGCTAATCAGCAAGTAGAAACGTTGCAGCAACAAATAGCTTTGATTACTCAACAAAGGGATCAAATACAGGTGAAATTATCCGCAGCAGAGGACAACATTCAGTTGCAATCTGCCTCTTTGACTAATTTACAAATAGTTTTGGAACAATTTCAGCAAGGTAAACAATAATGATGTTTTATATATATCTAATATCATTGTTACAATATATCACACCAGTTTTGCCTTCATTCTCTCTTTCTATTAAATTTTACAGTAATTGTATATATATATATATATATATATATATCTATAGCATAGATCTCAAATACTATGATATATTGACGATGCCATGCTTATAGATAAAGAACGCGACGTCATGGCGACTACAGAAAGACTTCGATCTCGACTCGCTGAGTCATATGAGAAACAAGATAAATTAGTAGATGACGCTTCAAATCTGCAGGTTTGCTTTTATATCTTTCCCATGCATTCGTATAAATCCAATTCGATTTATTTTCTTATAAAACTATATACCTACTGCTTGTACGGTGTGCTTACAGCAACAGTTACGTGAAGCTAGAGAATGTTTGAAAGCTGCCTCTAGATTAAGCGAACAACTTGAGAAAAAGGACGAACAAATCGAGCGATTCAACGAGGAAGGTAATTATTATCAAAGATTACGTATTTCTGGCGTTGTCTGCATCTTACTCTTTGTTTATGGCATGATTAATGTTTTTCGATTAAATCATTTTGCATCATGAGAAGCAAGTTGAAAATAATTTCCCTCTCATCATGATATAGAAGGCTGATCACGTATTTTTTTACGCATATTTCTGCTTTTTGTTTTAACCTATTCTGACAAAAATCGAGCTGCGCGCTTCGGCACTAATTTAATAGTGCGTTAAGTATAGATTTTATACATAAAAGCAATATACTATGAAAAGAAAAAAGGAAAGAAAAAGAATAAAATCAGAGCAATTGATATCAACAATAATCCTACATCATTCCAGTTACGTGCTGTCAGCGGAGAGTGCAATAACTTTGATGACAATGAAAATTACCTATTTTATGCAAACATATGTAAAATATTTGTTACAGTCAAATTTTCTTGCCAAGTTGTGCTATAAGTCTTATAAATAAGTCTTATTATAAGTCTTATAAATTGTAGCACACGAGATAAATAGATCTATCGAAATTATAGATATATGTAAAAATTTTTTCATGTTTTTCCTTTCTCCAATGATAGCTATATTGAAGTTGCTTAGCAGCTACCGCGATAAATCAACAAAATATTCAGACGTGCACCATTGAAAGCATTACTAAATTTTTACTCTACGGATCTCTGAATGGAAGACGTCAATCTCATATATGGCTTTTTTGTAAATAACATAAAGGACATAGCGCATATGAGAACATTTAGGATTTAGAAATGATTTAGGTAACAGCAGAAGGGACATTATTCATATATTATTATGTAATGTACACGATTGAGAAGAGGATATGGTTGAAGAGAAGATACGATAAAGCGTGCATTGTCGAGAATACAAACCAACTACAGTGTAGAATTATCAGTATGTTCGCGTTCTGTGACTAATCTGCGAAAGCAAACACATACACAATCCGGTAATGTAGTCAAATATCAGCTGGTAATTCTGGGATTTATGACAGTAGCCCAGGATTCTTGCTGGTATCTGGCTACGAACTGGATCATCGCCTTTGCATACTCACAAATCACGTATTGGTTGGTTCATGCAATTGCCGTTGGTGCTGGTACTACGTTTCTGCACTTTACCACATACGAATTCTTGTTTCTCCCACCCCTATTGATGACTCTAACGTTCGGAAACTTAAAGAAAAGGACATTAATGTTGCACTTTCTTCTATATATGACGATAAACTCAGCTAGTATCCTCATCGCCTATTTTTGTTCGATTGAATCATTATTACGTTATTTTGTTATATCGCAACTAATTACTTAGTACGATGACTAATTAACATTATGATTGAATGGTTGTATGTATATCATAGATTCCCCTATTAGCAATCTATTTCTGTGTAGTAGAACAAATTTATATCCTTTTTATTATGTATGTACATTTAGTAAGGATATTGTTCTTGTTTTCATTTTATAATATTTTTCATTATATAACTATGCAATTATTACGTAATAATATAATTTGTTATGTCGAACGCATGCAATGTATAGTATAAAAGACACTAAATATTTTTCAAATCTCCTCTACATATGCGTAAGCCAAATGTATTAACGGTATATATTTAAACTTTAAACATTGAATCAAGATGTCAGATTGCGCGAAGTGATCTTAATTATGTACTAATTATAACAACAGGTATTAATTATAACGATATAATTGTCATAATTATAGGTATTGTAACGATACGATTGTTCCGAAATAATTGCCACTGCTTTTGTCTATAAATCCCTTGCTCAGTATTAATATTTCTTAAACAAATAAATCATGTCAGAGTTGTAATTAATTTCTATATAACAGTTGAAACAGTTGAAGAAACTGAAAAAAAGCTTAGATGAGATATAATTTAATAATAAAATCTTA
>Ga0157364_1007416_pt1 | contig 11359 bp, 5 predicted proteins | sample AttsexASBM2_FD_111476 | JGI IMG/M metagenome (GOLD analysis project Ga0157364, IMG submission 111476) | Fungus gardens microbial communities from leaf cutter ant in Ribeirão Preto, State of São Paulo, Brazil - Atta sexdens ASBM2 | ecosystem: Host-associated > Fungi > Mycelium > Unclassified ...
ATATGTACTTGCATATATATATATATATATATATATATATATATATATATATATATATATATACCATATTTATAGTCATTTAAACTTCGTGTCGAATTAGTTTTCCTTATAAACGCAATTAAACTACTATAGTAACATCGCGAATTAAATTGACAAGCAATTTTAATAATTTGATGCTTAATCAGGCACATTATGCTGCATTATTTGTTGTTTCAACCATTCGAGTTGTCATCAATAGTCATGCTCAACGACTTTTATGTCTCGACATATATTACAGCTGCGTATACATATTTTTAGCCGTATCGCATAAAATCGATACAAAGATGTCAACTTTGCGTCGCGTTGTACATTTGTCGTGGACTATTATTTTAAAAATAACTTACTGTGGATATAACCTCGTGACGGTACTGTTGTAAACTGTGTTTCAAGATTTCACACAGCGATAAATAGACCGTGTCAGGATTCCTTGGGATTTTCCTCTTGTTCGCAGCACCGGAATTCGAAGTTTAACATCTACTGCATGGAGCATCCAGTGCACCAGGTGAGCTGTGTCTCGGCCGCTGGGCCGGCTGCCAGGTTGCGCCAGAACAGCGTGTTCGTGGGTTCGAGCATGTCGCTGCTGCCGGCCAGCCAGGAGACGCCTAGGCGAGCCAAGAGTGCATTCGATCTGCAGTCGTTGGTGCACGCGGAGGGGACGCAGAACGACGAGGAGGAAAGCGATGGTGACACGCTAAGGACCCTTAGGTCTATCGGCGAGACGTCGCGACTGTTGCAACGCGAGCGTCGATCCAGCGCTTACCAGTTCGACCGCATGGATGTCCTGGCGAGGCCGAAGTTGCAACACGAACGCGGTATGAGTGTCTGTCACTTCGACAGAACAGACGTCCTGGCCAAACCGCAGAGAGATCGCGGTATGAGCATCTGTCACTTCGACCGGATGGACGTCCTGGCCAGGCCGACATTGCAGCGCGATCGCGGCATGAGTATCTGCCACTTCGACCGGACGGATGTTCTGGCGAGATCGTTGCAGCGTGATCGTGTCAACAGCATCTGTCACTTTGACAGAATGGACGTGCTGGTGAGGCCCACGTTTCCGCCCGGCAAGTCTTTGTTGCGGGAGAGACGCGTCAGCGTATGCAACTTTCTGGAAAGGGACGAGGAATCGAGCAGTAGGAATATTTTGCAAAAGGACAGACGGTTGAGCTTCAGTAACGTCGACAGAATCGAGACTCTCGGGAAATCATCATCACGTAGAGACCTGCGCAGCAGCAGCAACAACGTGATGGACGGCAAACAGGACAGCCTAGCGAAATCAAGTACGATCAAAGAAAGAAACAACTCCGTGCACTTTGATCGTCCATCCTGCAGCAAAACGTCCGACGTCGTGCTCGGATACAAAGCGACGTGTGTTTAATCGCGGCTTCTTCCTGGAGAACACGCGAAGAAGACGTTAATTCCGTGACGATGGTCCAGTCACGGAATCTACCTTGGACGAAATACGGCTGTGAAATCTTTTCGTAATCACTTTCGACGCCACTTTTATCGCTTATATTTTGTGTATTCTTTTATGGATTCTTCTGAGAGATACCACAGCCCTGAGCACTGATGGCCCTTATTGAATCGTCAAAATGCGATAAATAATCTCTATTTAAATGCCGGCTTTGAAATATCGGCTTTCCCTCATTTTCTCCTATGCGCGATAAGCGCAATCGACTTCGCTCGCTCGTTTTGTAGATGAAAAACGATCTAGTCTGGGTCAGAGAAATATTTCGCATCCATTTTCTGCGCTTGCGAAATGACTTCACAAGTGCACGTCGGGTCTTCAGGTGCTCTCCGGAAATTAAAGGCGCGTAGACACGCAACAGGAGAATAGAGGTTGAAGAACGTTTTTCATCGCGTTCCTTTTCTTTCTTTCTTCTCCTGTTTGTTTTTTTCCCCGCCTTTTTGCCGCGGGCTAAACGTAATAATGAGACTACCTACCGAGCGTCGATTGCATGAATGATACATAACAGGCATTTCAACGAATTCGCTCGGGGAACACTGCTGAATTTCCATTCGTTGCTTGACGATTCGTTAATGACATATTCGAGAGTTTCACTAGCCGAACAATGAAACTGCAGAACGCGAGCATAGCTGCACGAGTTACCGCAGGAGACCGCGATCGCACGTTGGTAGATCGTTTCATTGTGATGATTTATTCGAACATGGTTCAGAATTTTTAATTAACATTCTTAATGGCGTGGTCTGACGAGCGAGCGAAGTATAATCAGTTGGAAAAAAAAATCGATCGATCAACTTTATTCACTTCTATCCAATTTTGCACTCTATCTTTCTCTCTCTGTCTTTCTATCTCTTACTCTCGTAACCATAATTATAGACGTGGAGACTTTTCCTTCTCTTTCCTCTTTTTTTCTCGAAATCTAATCTGCCGTAGGGAGCTGACCGTAGAAATTACTCCGAACTCCGTTCTTCGAAGAGACGAAGTCTCGTGTAGCATCTATTCTACTTGTAGACGTACGTATGGGCTCTCGCAAATTGTCTGCACACACAAGGCAATAAATCGTTTAGACGCAACAGCGTGTTCATCGAGCGCGCATGATTTTTTGATCTGTAGAACTTGCCAATACCATTAGCACACGCTCTCAGGGATTATTATTTAAAATCTTCACTCGCGCGTAAAAAATAGGAATGCGTTTACTGAAAAAAAAAGTCTGGTTGAAAATGGACGAATCAGAATTTTCTGGTCTAGTTGAGATAAATGGAATTCTGATTGATACACAATAATTATTCTGGTTAAAGTAAGAATTCTAATAGATTTTCCCAGAAATATTGTATAGAAATATTGTATAGGATCCTAATAGAGTTAACCAGAAAATTCTGAGTGAAAATTCTGATTTTCCAGAATTACTATTTAATAATCCAATCAGACCATTTTTCTCGGTGTTCGCTTTGGGTGCTTTTATAAGTCTCATTTTATTATTTTAATGTATGTAATGAGTGATACAGATAAAATGAAGCTTATCTCACATGAGCATCTAAAGCAAACGCATCCATAGTCTATCGCTAATATAGAGAATCATCGAATATGCATTCATTTCTTGCGATTCAATTAAACAATGTTATAGAGCCTATTAATTTAGCTAATGTCGAACGGATTGATATTGAATGTATTGGTTGGCTTGTTAATCGAGCTTTGCGGCTGTCGATGTATGAAATACGATACATAATCCGCGCATTACGACCGTACGTTTACATTTAACAATCATAATGGTCATTAAAATTTCATTATTACGTAATGGGTTTGATTCTGAATCTCATTTTGGTATGTCATAATTTTTCGCGATTAATGCTGTCGTAAAGTACAAAGCATACTATTCTAAAGCCACAGATAAAAACTGTAATAATATTTGCCGTCATATCCACGAATATTTGAATATCGATGTAACGAAATAATTACCTATTTTGAATAACTGATAGATTTACATGATACATACATACATGTGCGGGAACTAATGTCAGATATTTTCGGAGAGCCTACATATTTTTATCTGTTGGAATAAGGCAAGCAGTTATCAATGAGATTACTCTTAGTGTCTAGTTTCTTCAACATTGGAAGATATATGATACGCGATTACTTCGATGCTAGGAAGCTCTTAGTGAGATTCATACTTGTACACGTGTTTGTAGTGCATGGAATTAAAGAGATGAGCTCATTGAGCTGTCGGTACATTATCTCTCCTTTCAATTGAAAAGTTCACTCTAAAAGATAATTAAAAACGATTTAAAAAGGGAGAAATGTTACTAGAAAACTCATGCGAGCATCTCTAAATTTGTTAAAGGCCCTTGTCTGCTATTTGACGCTTTAATTGAAAGTGCAACGAAGTCACCATGTAAAAAGAGAAAAATCAACACTATTTAATCCCGCACAGCGGAAAGCGGCCTTCAATAAAATGAGATATTACTGCAACATTTTTTTGCGCATATTTATATAAAAAAGTGGGAAGTGCAAATCTCTTGACGAGATTATCATTTTATTTTTCTTCTGACGTAATTGTACCACTGTATAAAATTAAAGGGCTCGGCTCAAAATAATATATTAATCTACATGAAAAACATACCTCATCTACAGTAGTCAATACATTATTGTTCCAAATCATTATTGCTCTATAAACAATTGATTATGGCTATTAAATAATACGATTGTCTTTCATGTAAAATAAAATACTATTTTTCTCGCGATCAAAAAATCTGTGACCTCTATTATCAAACTTTATGGAAGTATTAATCACAATTATAGCTCCCTCGTGTCAGATCGAAATTCATTAACAAAGGGACCTTCTCTAATTAGTCGATAATGAAAATATCGTAGAGTAATTATATGTACACACATATACGCGTAGATACGTCAGACCAAATATAAGCTTTAAATTTTAAGACTATTATAGTAAAGACTATTCATATGATAGAGATTATAACGCATTAATTTCCTGACTTCACATTCAGACGCGCTTCAAACGTTCGTACCTTCAACGATTCAGATTGTTTCAATCAAAAAGATTCAAGAATTCTACATGTATTTATTGTGAATGTCTAATAAATATTAAGACATATACGCGTATCTCTTTTTTACAAGAACGACGATTTTATAAAAATAATGTGTTGCATTTATTTTGTTAAATATTTGTTTGACAGATGATTCTATATATTTATTTTTAATACAGAAATTGCCAAATAATTTTAAGTATTGCTGACGGTTATATTTATTCTAGAAATTCTTTGCGAAATTCTTTTTCTATAAATTCCTATGAAAACATCAGACATTTCTATAACATATTTTTTCTTATGTGTGTATATGTATCCTCACGAAAAGTTCGAAGAATTGAAAAGAAATAAAATATATTAAAAAATAACGTATGAATAAGAGTAATATAATGTTAGACTTATGTGAGATATATATGATGAAAAGTATAAATTAAAATCATTATAAATGATTTGCGAAATGGACAAATTCGACAAAAAAAAAGCGTTTATTGAATGAATAATGTTAATATTTATACTTTATTATAATATGTATTTTTAAATTATTTAATTATATATACTTTAAAGAGCTTGTCATTTATATAATTATGAATGTATAAAATTAATTAACACGTTAATCGACTTTGATTTCATACAATTTGTCATTTACAATTTATCAAGTATGTTGATTCGAGTAATTTTTCTAGTCGTATGATCTGCAAATTATGTATATGTAGGAGATAATTTTGTGAATATGTTAGCGAATGACTTTTTGTGAATATGTATGTTAGCGAATGACTTTTTTGTACAATAAATATTGTTTGAAACAATATTGTAATATATTTGTTTTTAATTTAGTAAAGAGTATTTATTTTTAAATGTAATAAAATCTCACAAAAGTTTCTTGTGTGACGAGATTTACTATAAACGTGAGTTGCACCAGTAAATTAATTCCACATGTTATCCTATCTCCATTGTTATTTTCAAGGGAAGCGAAGCGACACATCAGAAAAATGTGTCTGTGCTTTCGCGATGTCGAGAGAAGATTGCCCAGAGGCTATCGCTCGTTGTACATACAATAAAGTGCAACAGTAAAAGCAAGCGAAATGCACAGAGTTTCGCAAAATCAGTGGCTCTCTCGCTAACCGGAAATTTTCGTAAAAGCTTCTATTTCAGCATCCTGTACTGTATTGCACTCTTTATCGTACGACGATTATCGTACGAAATGAGACTCGTTATCTTTAAACCTCTCCATTTTTAAAGAGGACGGATCAAGTAAGAATCTTCCATTGCGCTAAGGTCTTTTCCATCCTTTCTCTAAGACTCTAGAATTTAGGAATATTGCTTCTACTACATTTAACAGTTCTACTCTCATCTAATAGATTTTCTATAATTTCTATAATTTCTTTAAAATCTTGATAATTTATATGTCTATCAAGGTAATCGTAGATATTATTTATTTCAAACTATTCTTTTCTTGTTATTTGTTTCGTTCTAATTCACATAATGCTCGATTGTTAACTGTTTCCTTCATATAACACTTATCATAAAATTTTGACATTAATCAGACGTTGAACTCATGAATTATCTTTATAATCACGTTAAACTGTTTGAGCGTGAAGGAAACAAGCAGCTCTAACTGTTTAATATGACCTATCAATATTATCGATTAAACGTCAATACCTCTAAACTACATGTGATATAGCCATACTTTCAATCCGTCATATTATTTCTAGTTTTTGTTGAGAAACGTTCTTTCATCATTATATATCTTGTGCGTGACTAAAAGATTCAGCGTTTTCTCTACCTGCTTTGTTACTTTCATGCGATTCAGCAATTATGCTTTTTACGTCAACATGGATATAAGAAGAAATATAATTCTTCGCAAATATTATTATAAAATTATAAATTACATCGAATATACATTTATACAACATTTAATTATATTTTGATAATTCTTGTTCTGTTTATTTTTTGTCGTCATAATTACATTTCATCATGAAGTTAATATTTTTTTCTGTTTTTATTACTAAAATTTCACCTAAAGTTTTCTCATTAAAATGATAAGTATACAGCTTGATGAGTACGTATTTAGAATTTCTGAACAATTTCTGAAGATTTCATTTATTTATTTTATTGTTAAATGTAATGTAAATTTTATAAATATTTTACATTTCGCATTTGGCAAGATGACACAAGCTGTAACAATACTCTACATTGTTACTATTAGCTAACATTTTCGTAGAAATTCCTCCCTATTGAGCGAGCGCTTAAGAATTCGTAATCTAACTCTTACGAAATACCTGATGAAAATCTTTGCATAGAAAGCGCAGTAGCTTATATTCTTTATTCTGTTTTTATATTCTAAAATTAATTAAATTTTTATGCGAATTACTTTTATTTTTCTCAGAAACATCATTAATAAAAAATGTAAAAAAGGCAACATTTTATCTCATTACTTTGCAGAATCACTTTACAGAAAAATAATGTTTCGTGCATTATTAAGTTTTTGACACTGTGGAGCTATTTTTTTATTTTATATTTAGAGTTTTAGCAGATGAGTCTCAACCATGAAACTTTTACGTGCTTCGTATCGCACGTGATTTAAGGAATTGCAATCGCAATCGAGAGATTGCAAGATCGTATGGACTAATATCCTGAACTCACTTGGCACGTTCTATCTAAGACTGTTGATTTTTTTTACCGTACTTGGAACCAGAAACTAGGACAATTTCGTGGTTTATGTCTCTAACTAGAGGGAGAGAGAAAATAAAACGAAGTATTCAGGCGAAAGCAGGTGAATTCGGAAGATTCTGAGATGAGGGGTTCATAGAGAAATGTAACAGCCCATTGTCAGCCATCGAAAGTTTCATAGGGACAAGACACAAAACAGCAAACTGTAGAGAAGATGTCCCAGAAGATTCCACTTTCTGAAAGGTAAGTTTTTGCGATATTTTTTTTTTAACTTAACATAACTTTAAGAACAAAAGCTAGCAGAAAGAATAAGAAATACTTGAATTTTGTTTTTGTTGTAATTATGTGATTAATTATTAACGCGTAAAATAAATATTTATTATTTCTCGCAATTGCGTTTTTTTATAGATGTATCATAACTATTAATATTTCGAAAATTATTTTACTCTTCTCGGAATTATATCTTTTTTATTTTCAAAGATTTCTTGATTTCTAATGAAAATTATCTTCATGATACGTATAGATATAAAATTATTGCTGCTATATTATATAGTTACTTCGTGTAACAGTTACTCGAGATTTGCATATGAAGCAAATTTTATTCATATATTAATTTCTGTATTGTAATTCGAATCACTGAATGCAGTAAACGAGCAATGAAACTAAAGTGTAGAGCTCATAAAATTTGTGTTGTCGTAAATAAATGTTACATCATAAAATAGACTCCATTTAATCCTAAGTCCTCGTGTTGTATTATGCAATTAGGCGAGTTAGCGGAGATGACAGAGGATATAATCTAAGGCTTTGTTTTTGACAATGAAATAGATATGATTTATGAAGGCCGAGTATTGCGACGGTGAGCGGTGACAGTGACGGTGAAGTGCCCTCCTTTTAAAGATTGAGGATGATTCGATTCAAGGACACGACGTTTTACCTTGACATTATTTTACATCCGATAGTGCGAGGATTAAATATATTGCTTCCGATATATTATGTATAATATCATGAGATATCTTATAATAGACAAAACTATTTGCTATATATTCAGTTTTATCTTTTATTTCCCTTATATTCTTTAATATTTCAAGTGCAGCTTTCGCACTTTCGCTGAGTTTCCGGCCAAGTATTGTTCGCAACTCAGACTATTGTTTTTCCATTTTCTGCGTTTCCATTTTCTTCCAGTGAATTCCCACAATTATTGTCACAGTCACGAGACGCTGGACATGTTCAGCTTCAGAAAAACAGAAAGATGTCTGCCTTCGAAGAAGCTGAACGATATATGATGTGGGTGATGCTGACGAAAGGATTTCTAAGTAAGAGAAAAAACGAAGAAACACCCAATCCAAGACGATCTCAATAACGTCTTCGGAGATCCGGTTCGTTCTTTCTTATGATCGACGGTCTATAAAAAGTTGACGGGATATCACGAAGATATATGACGGTGGTTTTGTGCACCAAAGACAAATTTCCGAGGTATATGATGTACGAAATACTTAATCCTTGTTACTGGGAAATCGTATGCAAAACATAAAGGTCCGAGGTTAAATCTGAGTGACATTAAAGACAAATTGGAAAAGGAACTATTCCAGCGTACTTACTTTCAACAGTAAATATCAAAGTCCATTATCCAAGTCGACAACTCTACAAATGATGCTATGGTCTTTCATAGCATTTGTTCTCAGTACACAGAGTCTCATTCAACGTTTTCAGAGAATTACTTTCCGGAAACATGCCATTCACGAACTTTTTTTTAAGTCAAGCGTTTAAACTACGAACCGTAAATTTGTGGTAAAATTTCTCATAGCACTGCTATGTATGTAAGTACTTTTGACGTCATTCGATAATTGTTTTCTACTCTAGAGTTTAAACAAAGAAACTTTCAATTATTTAAAGAAAATGATGTTAAAGTGAAATTGAATTAAAAAGGTTGATTGGATGTGTGACATGTTTGCTCAAGAATGAGCTTTTCTATATTCTTTTATTAAAAAAAAATTATAAGATATTAAGGAATCTGTGTACTTTGTATATTTATAAATAATTCTATATAATTCTATATTTCTATGTAATTCTAAAGAACCTTGCAAATAAAACTGAGAAATTCAAAATTATATGTCTATTTATGCTTCGCTATGCGGAAACTATCCCAGTTAATCGTTACGACATTACGTTAGCTCATTAGTCTCCGGATTTCGTCAGACACTCCCACTGACTTCCAGCAGACTCCTTAATTAAGTTGTGTATGTTGTGTCTTTAGAACAACTAGATTAGCTTTGGCTACCGTTCTTGCAAAGATAAGAAAATTAAAGCAAATTTATGTATGATTTTTTCGTATCTGTATTCAATAGGATAAATATCTTATTTCATTTTTATTTCATCGTTCTATAAGAACGACTAAGGATATTTGTAATATTTTATTTATGATTATATATGTATAATATGATTTTCTAAGTTCATTTATAATTCATCAATCGCTGTTCCAATACATTTATCGAAAAAAGTATAAGAAAGCAGCATAAAACATTGCTCCGGTTTCAACGCGTTAGAAGTTATACGACCTGTCAAGTTTTAAGTCGTAAATCGCATTCGTCGGATGATAATACTTTTTCATCGCAAAACGGAGGGAAAAAGAACAATCGTGATGAACAGAATTATGCCACAATTCCTAAGTCGTGTGAAGACGAAATCCATCTTCCTTGCTTGTTGGCGCCTTTTATATCTTGTTAAAAGTTTATAGCCGAGTTTGTGGAATACAGTGCTATAGTACATCCACGTATCGCAGTACGTCCCTCGGAATTATAGTCGCGCGGTTTTTATCAAGGAAAAAGTGCAGGATAATATTGATATATTGATCACTTTTCTTTTTTGCTGATGAATATGACATGCATTATGCCGAAAAATATTTTAAAAGATAAATCCTGTGTTTAGCACAACTAATAGATTGTACAAAATTCTGGTCGAAAACATTTTTCATGTCAGTCGTAAACTGTTTCGATTATTTACTTGGAATAAAAATCCTTCATCAAGAAAAAGAGAAATTGAGGAAATGATTAATAAATGCTTTAAAACGAATCAAATCCCTTCTGGTTGGCTAGCGCTCTGAATAATTAGCAAGAAAATGACGATTTCGTAGAAGTCTTTAAAGTTTACCTGAGACTTACGTAAGTAAAAGATCTCTGTTTCAGCTGCGACGTTGAAAATAATCTTATTTCGGACAAAAATCAATTTACGTCGGAAATAATTAGTCAATAAATGTATAAATTTCTTATTTATATGCTATGTATATACGATAAAATAACATAACTGTCCTTAATTCTACACATTATTTAAATGTCATAGTTTAAAATTTGCGGCAGAGTGCGTTAATTAATTTAAATGGATTAAATATTTCAACGTTTCTATCCTCATTTAATAATAATCCTATATATTTACTTACTCATTTTGCAATAACTTGTTTTTAGCGCGAATTTCACGTCGCGTCGTGTCAGTTGCGAACTGATATGTTCCCACGTATAGCTTTTAACAGCATTCGTTAAACATTCGATCGCTCATGTTACTTATGCGCCGTGAGATCGAGTTAATACGTTAGTCATGGTTCATAACTTTAACGATAAAACCTGGTAGCTGTATTCTATAAAACACTATTTGATTATAAAATGTATCATAGGACGTAGAATTCGATATTTATTTCAAAAAGAAAAATAACAATAAAATTAAATATGCAATTGAAATATGCAATTTTGCAATTCAACCAACAAGTTTTTCGTATTATTGTTATTTTTATAAACTTTGATATTTTCCACTTTCAATCCTCAAAACGTAATTTTAACTATAAAAAATATAAAGAGCGCGTTTATTCAATTCGGAAATTATTCAAAGCTATTTGGAATACAGGAGATTTCAGATATTTTATGCAGCATGACATATAATTTCAGTTTAATCGAACTAAAATTAATTATATTCGATCATTACGCATTTGCAGAAATTTCCTTTGGTAGAGAGTAACGTTATAACGTTTCGAGAATCGTAAGTGGAAAGGCAATCAATAAAAAAAGGAAAAGTGGACCTTCGGATTGCGTAACATGTGAAGGGAGGAGAGATACGGTCGGTGACATCTAATCTGGCGAAGATAGAGAGACCAGCACGCGGA
>Ga0157364_1007417_pt1 | contig 11359 bp, 10 predicted proteins | sample AttsexASBM2_FD_111476 | JGI IMG/M metagenome (GOLD analysis project Ga0157364, IMG submission 111476) | Fungus gardens microbial communities from leaf cutter ant in Ribeirão Preto, State of São Paulo, Brazil - Atta sexdens ASBM2 | ecosystem: Host-associated > Fungi > Mycelium > Unclassified ...
CTAGGTTAGGCTGTAGCACCTACTACATGAGGCACTGACTGATACTACTTCGGTGCAGCCAATCGTTGACATCATGCCCTTTACCCTTGTCCATGCAGCATCCTCGAGGTACCCATCGTAACATAAGGAGACAAGTGAAGTTGGACTTGGCTGAAGAAAGAGACTTTAGAAAAGCAGTGTTACTGTGAAAGTATATAGCAAAGATATTATATAAATAAGATAATAGGCAGTTTGAAGCAGAGTATTCAAGAAATTTGGAAAAAACCTGAAGAAAATGGAAGTGAATATAGGCAATATTCTCAAAATTAAGGAGAACTTTTCCAAACTCTCTAACAAAAAGATCAAGGAAATCAACAAGTCTATCTTTGGTAAGATGGATAAACCTAAGCCCAGGATCAATATGATGACTAGAGGGCCATTATGAAAACAGATCATTATCTCTATGAGCACAGATAATACTAACAAGTTCATGTCTGCCTCTAGCAAACATGTTTCTAACTTCAACTAATCTCCCAGAAATACCAAATCTAATCTCTCTGTTGACTTCATTCATGTAGATTATTGAGGTCTCATTGTCACTTCAAATAGAGTTGTCTCTCTATTGGAAATCAGTATTGTCAGCATCTATGTCAAGAATTGTAACAATATTGACTCCAACAACATCTAAGATGCTTGTCTTTCCCAGTCAAAGTCATATCTCAAAATTCTCAGCATCCTATATATTTTAGAAGGTACTAATGTGCCTACTACTTCTGAAATAATAGAAGTATTCATCAAAACATTGCACATCTTTGATAATGTCAACATCACTTCCAGGCCCCATGTTGTAAATTTCTGCTTCAATATTAGCAGCTTCATTGCTACTATCAAAAGGGCAAATATGAACTCTGGTATCTCATAATATAAGAACTGCTGGAAGTGGAGTCACACTATCTTCTTATATTGTCTTCAAGAGACTAGGTGCTTAAACTGCAATGGCCTTCATAAAGTGAAACATCATTGTCACTTTGCCTGGTACTACAAAGCTAACTTTAAGACTAACCCCCCTTGTCTTGAAACCAAACAGGGTGAACTTTGCCCCTATTCCTTCAAATGCATTAACTGCAAGGGTAACCACCAGGTAGACTCTAATGCTTGTCCATTCTGGTGCCATCACTTCAACAAAAAATAGCATGCCAAGAAATACTAGGAACTCAGAGAGATTAGAGCCTAGTCAATTTGCTCAACTGTGAGTGGCAACTATCAATAATTATCAAAAATATCAAGATCTTCTTGTAGAATATGTGAAAGAACAACCTTATTGTCAACACAATCCTAGAAATATGCTTTAAGTTTGACATTTTGTTTATTCAAAAACTGTTCTAGTCAACCATTTATTCTATTCCGAGCTCAAAAGTAAAGATGGTAAAGAATTAGTTGGAGTACCTAGCCACCCCAACTGGCTTGTGTTCACAAACAAGTCTTCAAACATTCATGACTGTCCAAGAGTCATCACTTATGTAAACATCAGACTCTCTCTCCTTCAATTTTTTTTTGTAGAGATATTCTTTCTTATAGAGATATCTCAATTGTCTCCCTCTTCATCATCAACAATATTTTCCTTCTGATTAATATTTATTCAGACTCTTTGCAATCAGCCTTAAAGTATCTCAAGGATACTGTGGTTGACATTCCCAACATCCTTGCCATAGCTAGTGATTTTAACATTAGAGACAGCTTTTGGAACCCATTGTTCCCTTACCATTCTTTGCATAGCAACTTACTTATAGGCATCACAGACTCTCTTTCATTAGGCCTGTTATATCCTACTAATGCTGTCCCTACTAGATATTCAGATAATGACCAGAGTTTGAACTTGGTTATTAATCTCATGTTCCTTAGATATAGTTTGGTTGAGTTAGACAACTATATCATCTATCCAGAGTGGAGGTTATCATTGGACCACACTCCCTTACTATCACCATTCTGATTGAAGAACAACTCTCCAACAATCCAAAGCACTCTATTGTCAAGGATAGTGAGGAAGAAACATCATTTATCAAAAACTTGATCAAGAACATTTTATTCATCAACACCTCCAATCTATCCAACATCAAATCATTGGAAAATATTATAGATTTGCTTGCCTGCATTGTTGAAAGGGCTTGGGATAAGAATTCCAAAATTATCAATATCTTGAAACACTCAAAGAGCTGGTGGGGCATGAGTTGTAGTAAGAACTTGGAGAAATACAGGTCATTTAGAAGCTTGGCTAATTGGAAGCAGTTTAAGAAAACAGTCAAGAATACCAAATGTTCATTCTTCAACCAGAAGATCCAAGAAATAGTGAACAAGGCAAGAGGGCTCTGAGAACTCATAAAAAGAGTTAGGAAAAGAAACCTTCCAGCAGTTGAAGCCATCAAGTACAATGACCACCTGTGCCTAGAAATCAATGATCTTTGGCATGCTCTTCACTCTATGTTCAACATGACACAAGATTAGCATATCAATATTGAGATTCTGGAAGAGATCCCTGACAAGGCTCCAGAAGAGTGGCCTCCTTTTTTGAGAGAAGAGTTTATAAAAGCTATTGCCAAATACAACAACTCATCTGTCCCTGAACCTGACAAACTTTTGTAAGGTCATCTTAAATACATTATCAACAATGAAGTATATCTTGGTAAAATTATAAGCATTGCTGATGCTTGCTTTGAGCTAGGTTTTTGGCCATCACACTTCAAATCATTCATGATAATTATTATTCCTAAACTGAATAAGGAATCTTACAATTCTCCCAAGTCTTTCTGACCTATTGTTCTTTTTAATATACTAGGGAAACTTATTGAGAAAGTTATCAGCAAGTGACTTCAATTCTATTTTATATCTAATGACTTCATCCACCTCTGTCAATTGGAAGGCCTCAAACAAAGATCTATGTCAGATACAAATACAGTCCTCACTCACTTCATCTAATTAGGTTGGACTAGAAATAACACAATGGATACTTTGGCATTTGATATTACCCAATTCTTTCTATCCCTCAATCATTGGCTCCTCCTACTCATCCTGAAAAAGGCTGTATGCCATTCCAAAGTTGTTCAGTTCTTCTCCAATTATCTAGTAGGTAAGAAAACACAGTATAGTTGGAACAATTTTATTTCTCAATTTTTCAATGTGGATGTTAGTGTGGGTCAAGGCTCAGCCCTCTCCCCTATCTTGTCTGCTTTATATATTTTGCCTATTTTTCATATTTTCAAAAAACATTTAAAAATTCTAAAAATTCCAGTTTCTATTCTTTCTTTTGTGGATAATGGTTTATTCATTGCATAGAACAAATCCCTGACAGTCTCTAACTCTACCCTTTTTTGTAGTTATAATATTGTCTCTTCCATTTTAGGTAAATTTGGACTAGTACTAGAATATGGCAAGACAGAAGTCTTCTATTTCTCCACAGCATAGAGTATCTTCAATCCCTCCTTCTCTTGGCTTATCAGACATCGGCAGCCCAATTCTAAAGCCCAAAGATCCTTGGAAGTATCTGGGTTTTATCTTCAATAGAAAACTATCATTCCATCAACATATCAACTTTTACACCAACAAAGCAATTTCAACCATCAAATATATGAAAGTCTTTAGAAACTTCACCAGAGAACTCATTCCCCTTCAAAAACATCTTCTCTATAGAAGCTGCATTCTTCCAATTGCCCTCTATGGCTTTTAACTATGGTTTTACAACAGGGCCCTACTATTATACTCTCTTAGAGTTCTTAACCTGATGTAAAAAAGAGCTGCCATCTGGATTCTCAGCATGTTTTGTACCTCCTCTTTGTTTAGAATCAAGGCCATTGCTGGTCTCATTCCTATCAATCTTCATCTTTGCAAACTAAGTTGTCATACTCAATTACATGCACACTCACTTCCTCACAACCAAATTTTGCAGTCTCTTCTAGAGTCACAATCTTTAGAAGGTATCAAACAACATTTTATCTTCCTTAACTCTCTAATCTGCTGTCAAAGAAGAATCATCAAGGAATCCATCATCAATACGGATAATAAATTCAATGAACTATTTCCTTCTTTTGACCTTTTAAATGCAGAATTTTCTTCTAGCTCTCATTTAGTCATTGTTATCTTGTCATTGCTAAACCACTTGCATACTCTCATTATCTCAGATGCTAGCATCAAAAACAACATTGCTATGTCCATCTCTCATATCCATGTCTGTAACAGACCCATTGTCAAAATAGTTCACTATGCTACTAACATCACAATAACTGAAGTGGTCTTCTTTGCCATCAGATGTGGCATTGATCAGGCTGTTAATCTACTAGGTATATGAAAAATCATTGTTATTATGGACTCTATCCATGCAGCTAGATCTATATTTAACTCTTCTATTCACCCTTTTCAAATTTACTTGGCTGTTATTTCCAAGGAACTTGAGAAGTTTTTCCTCACAAATAACAACAACTCAATTGAGTTCTGGGAATACTCTAGTCACTGTAACTGGCCTCTCTTCAAAGTTATTGACAGAGATACCAAATGGTTTTACCAAACTCTACTTCTCTCTAGCAAATCATTGTGGGACTTTAGCAAGAAAAAAGAGTGTGACAATATTATTTGAAACTGGAAAATGATGTTCCAGGCTTCTAATCAGAAGAGCTAACAATTCCTAGAGCTTGTCGATGATGATGATAACCCTATTGAGCCTTCCTACTCTAATAGGGGGTCTTGGCTAAAATTCATAGAACATTCTAATGCACAAGAGTGACAAGAGCCATTGTCAACTATACCTCTATAGGTGAGTATAGGTGAGTATAGGTTGTGCTTTTTCCCTAAAAAAGAGTTCAAATGTCCATGTAGATCCTATCCTATCAAGTTGAGATGTCATATTCTATATGAGTGTCAAGGTTTAACAAATATTGGAATCCAAGAAGAGACTCTCTAAGTCACTTCATTCTCTTTTTAGAATTCAATAGCAGCGCTTTACATTTGACAATGCAATTAGGTAGTTGAGAATGGTTAGCAGCAATCTTCTATGAGTATACTTCTTTTTATCTTCTTTCTCCTTTATATCTTCTTTCTGTGCTTCTTATCTCTGTTTTTCTTTTTCTTTTTCTTTCTTTATGTAATCTGCTTGTTTTTGTAAGTAGTTACAATGTAGCTACCATGGTCTGCCTACATGCCCCATGTAATAAATTGTTGAACAAAAGAAAAATGATATCACACATGATTGTTACAAACCATTACATAATGTGATACATATTTCATACAGAAGAATGTAAAATACTCTAGAATAATGATGTTATACAGTATGTTTACTATATGTTAACCTTGTAAATAATACATGATCTTTAGAATAGGTTAGATAAAGTTTTGTATAGACCAACTAACTACCATATATAAAATAAACACTTTGTACTAGGAGGTAAATCTTATATAAGGTTTATTTTTCCCTTTCTTGACTAAATTCTAAGTTTTGAATTGTAATATCCATGCTAGACAAAGCTAAGGCTGCTATCTACAAATTGTAGAACAACATGACCAAGTATAACAGATATTACATCCTTATTATCATCTTTAGACCTAGTAATAAGATATATTTGGACTCTGTATATATTTATACTATATGCCTATCAGTTAAGCTAGTATATTGGCATCTAGATCTGTATATTGTAGAAAAGCAAGTTCTAATATCTTACAGATTAAAGCTGTCTCTGTTCATGAGAAGGTTATATTCAGTATTTAATATAGTAAAGTTAACTAACACTTCTGAAAACCCAATACTTGGTTAACAAGTATCTTCCCTACCAGACCTTATTATCATAGATAGTATCACAAAATGAACTACTTACTTATTTATGATATCTGAACCTTGGACATACTCTTAGAGGTTTAGAAGTGATTTAGAAGTTCAGTAATGATTATAATAATAATGAAGATTAATATAAATGTTAATAATAAAAAGATGAAAATTGATAATTGATGTTGTTAAGTCTAAGGTCTAATTCTCAGATATTGAAGTATTTATAAAAAATAGTGATAGTCTGTGCACAAGCTATTTCTATCACATAATCAAAACTCATACCTAGTAGAACTGTTATCTGTTATAGCAGATATCAGTATTATGATTAACCTCTCATATTCACAATATAGCTACAACATGTTTTATATGTGTTGGGGATATTTCTTTATAACTCAATGATTGGCCAAGTCTCATATCATCTTAGTCAGTACCTTATATAGTAGGCATTGTTTTCTTATATATTCTTTATATTCTATGACTCATTTGTTTCATATACAATAGGTGTACTCCTCATAGTCACTAGGTATATATAGCTGTATACACTAGTCTGTATCCTTATGCTTTACCAATTGATTATTCTTCTACTCCTTACTCAAGTCTTTGCCTAAGTTGCAATCTGAGCCAAGCTAAAGGTTATAACAAATCAAAATTATTCAAATTCTTTATGTACTTTTAGATTGTGTTTACATTTGAAGTTGATACTACCTTATTAGTAGTAATGATGATTTCCCAGTTGTCAGAATAAAATCAACAACAATATCTAATTTGATATATTTAAGCAATTAGTTGATATTTATCACATGTGTATTGGATTGTGCCATAACTCAATTTACATTATTTGTACTTATAGAAATAATGATTTGCTTTCTGGATAGGTCTTAGGTTGTCATGTTAACATTAGATTTACCTTTTTAGTTTGATTTGAACATGATATTGTGAATCTCAGAGACTTTGCTAGAAAATAATCTTGGAAAAACATTCTTGATTTTGATTATATCATTGATATTGCTTTTGAATGCTTGAGCATAGAATTTTTTGTTTGATATTTGATGACTGGTTTAGTTTATATATTTGGTTACCTTTGAAAAATCTAGACTTGGCCAATATACTTTTTTTAGGCTGGGGAAATAGGCAGAAGAATACTAGAAATATTTGCCTTTTTATTTTTGTCTATCTTATTCAGAGCTAAGTTGTTAACATGTTTCCTATTGAATTGTATAGAAACACATTGCCTAAATGATTTCTAATCCTTGTTAGCTTCAAGTTTGTTCCAGCCAGATTCATAAATAGCTAAGAGGAAATTCTATGCCATAAAGCCAAATTCAAAAATTTGAGAAATGTTCTCAGTAGTCTTGTCTTCTAATTTGTGTTGCATAATGAAGACCACAATTCTAAGAAGTGAACATATGATATTTTTAGCATCATCTTCTAAGTATTCATTCATATCAAAAATAAGGATAGAATAGAAGTTACTATCTCATAATTGTAGATCTGCAGACTGATTTGTAGCATAAATAATGGCTGCCAAGTGATACCTTCATGAAGAGAGAAATCCCTTGAATTGAATTCAAGAAAAGCCACTAGTTTACTAATTATAGTTCTCATAAGATTCTAATATTTGTTGAACCTCCTACAATCATAAAGAATGTGATGTCTAGTTTTAATTAGGTAAGATATGCATGGATAGTTATAGCTTTCTCTCAGAAAAAATATTAGACAATATTCCTCTATTAAAGCATAGTTTGTGATAGCTTGAGTAGATCAATTTTCACAAACCAAGTTATACTAAAAAGCTATATGTGGGATGTATAAAAGTGATAACAAACAATTGAGATATCAGGCTATCAGTAACTGTAAAAGTTTTGTTAGCTAATATCTTATAAATTGCTGGACAGATTTACATAATTGAACTTGCATTAGACTTTCCAATATAAGTGCTTATTAAACTGTTTCCAATGATATATTATATATTATATGAAGATCAGTATTCATAGAAATACAAGCATATCAATATAGTAATATAATTAGTTACCTTCTAAAATTAGCCTGACATCTGCTATGGCAGATGATAGCCTTACTAGGCACAAGTTTCGATCATATAATGGAAACAGCTTGTACACAGACTATCACTATTTTGTATAAATACTTTAAATTTGTAACAACCTTAAACTAGAGCTTAGGTTGCAACTAAGGCAAAGTCTTGAGAAAGGATAAGGAGATTGTATAAAATTGGTAAAGCGCAAGGATACAGGAGTGTATCTATGCTATATATACTACTAGTCATAGGAACCATGAGGTGTACATAAGGTGTAACACATAAGGAAATGGTGAGGAGAAAATAAGGACCAGGTGAGGTTGTAGCATCTACTATATGAGGCGCTGACTGAGACTACTTCAGCACAGCTGATCGTTGTCGTCATACTCTTTGCCCATGTACATGTTGTCTCCAGGAGGCATCGATTGTAACCCTTAGATTTAAAAACATCATTTATCATCAATATTCATCATTGACATCATTATTGAACTTCTGAATCACTTCTGAACCTCTGAGAGTATATCTAAGATTTAGATATTACAAACAAGTTAGTAGTTCATTTTGTAATAATCTCTCTTTGATATACAAGGGTTCAATGTTGTGAAGATTATCACTTAGAAGATCAAGAAAATGGTTGTTTTTGAGGTCAGATACTTAAAATGACATACACTAGTTTTTAATGATATTATTGCTTTTTTCTTTCTTATTGAAGTCTTATAATACTTTGTAGAGAGATATAGGAGTGAAATTGAATTTATTTGTATCTTGATTGACTGATGTATAATGAAACCATTTGGAGTTGCTTGGATAGTCCCAGAATTCAATATTATTTGTTGATTGCTTATTAAAAAACATTTAAAGGTCTTTGTCAAAAGCAATTAATTGTGGTTGATAAGGATAAACTATTAAATCAAAGATGCATTGTATAGAATGGATGGAATTGGTGATAAATAATAACATAGGAGACATCTAGGATTTGGACAGCTTAATTAATCCCATATCTGATAGTAAATAATTTAGCCTCAGTTGTTGTGATGTTAATGTCTTCTTGATGGAACTGGAATAAGAATGAATATAAGTAATAGATGTGGCAATTGTTCTTAATGCTGGCATTAGAAACAACAATAACAGATTTAGAATTCAATAGAGCTTTAGTGAAAATATTATTAAGTTTATATATATAAGCAACCTTGCTTTCTTTGTCTTTGCAATTTGTTCTATAAACAGAAAAATGACTGGGAAAAATATCAATTAATCTAGAACTAGGAGAAAATTTGCTAATTAAATAAGGGGAAAATATCATTGAGGAAATTGTTAGTATCTACAATGGAACTCTTGATTTTAATTCGCTACTTGAAAGTCATATTTTCCAAAGAGAGATGATAAGGGCAAGAATTAATATTATGTCTGCTTTTAAAAAGATATTTGATAGTATGATTAGATAGTAGAGTTGAGGTTCTGAGTTAATGTTTACCACTGAGCTTTTGGAGATGAAGATAAATTGAAATTAAGCCAGCAATTGTTTTAATTCCCAAAAAAGGAAAAGTGTGAAAAGCAGCTAAGATCCAAAGAGCTGCTCTTTGTTGTATTTTTTTGAGTTCTTTGAGTGGGTACAATAAAGAAGCTTTGTTGAAGTACCATAGTGGAAATTCATACAGCACAATAGAAAGGATACATGTCTTGTATAAAATTTTTTTTGATGAGGAATTAATTCTCTCATTGAGTTTTCTAGCATTTTCATGTACTTGACTATCAACAATGCTTTATTGGAGTAAAGTTTGATATGTTGTCAAAATGAGAGTTTTCTATTGAAAATGAATCTAAAATATTTCCAATTGTCTTTTGGGCAGAGAACAGGTCCCCCAAGACAGCTGAGATTGAGAGGAGGAGGGTTGGAATATCTATGCAATCTGGAAAAGTAAAACACTTTAGATTTCTTATATTCTAAGACAAGGCCAAAATATTTGAGTAAAAACAAAATGATGTTGAAAATACAAAAATAAAAGCATTAGATTTTTCAAAAGATTTTTCTTGAGAAAGGAAAAGTCCATTGTCTACAAACAAGAGAAATAAGATAGGAATATTAAGATTATTTGATATTTTTTCAAAGATGTGAAAAATGGGAGAAAGATGGAGGGCAAAGAAGATAGAAGAAAGTACAGAACCTTGACCTACATTTACATCTACATCTACATGGAAAAGAGGAGAAATAAAGTCATTCCATCAATATTGGGTTTTTTTACCAATTAAATAGTTAGAAAATAAAAAAAAGACTTTAGGATCAAAACTGGCTTTGTTTAGAATTAGCAGTGAAAGCTGGTGGTTAATTGAAGAAAAGAATTGGGCAATGTTGAATGCCAAAGTACTTGTTTGAAGATTTTTAACCTATTCTGAATAAATAAGATAAGTGAGGAATATGCTTGTATCTATAGTTCATTACTGTTTGAGTCCTCCTAGTTGATTAAGATAAATAAGATTGTTAAAAATTGACTGGAATTGGAGCCTTTCACTAATAACTTCTTTGATGAGTTTTCCCAAAGTATTCAAGAGGATAATAGAATAAAACACTTTTAGGAAATTGTAAGTCACTTTATTAGGCTTGGTAATAATAATGAACAATGATATTTTGAAGTGAGATGGCCAATGACCTATATTAATACATACATTGGCAATGTTGACAATATTTATAATGTATCTTTTATCTTTGGTAATAGCTTTGAAATGTTTCCAAGAAATACAATATAGTCCAGGAGTAGATGAATCATTTCATTTGTTAATGGCACTCTTGACTTCTTCATTTGAAAAAAATAGCCATTCTGAGGTTGGTTTTGATGGAAATTTATCTAAAATGCTGAGATTGATTTGACAATTTTGTGCTGAATTGAACATTTGATATAATGTCTGTGAAAAATTATTGATTTCAATACAGGGTTATCCATTAAATTGAAGTGCCTCAATTGCCAGTAGCTTGTGCTTTCTGACCCAATTCATAAGGTCTTAGAGCTTATGGTTTTTCGAAGTGATTTCTTAGATTTTATCATTAAAAAATAATCTCTTAATCTTCTTGACAACTCCTTTAAAAGATTTCCAGTCTACAATTGACTTCAAGGACCTTTAATTCCTAAGTTTGGCTTGATATTCTTCATTTCACCAAGCTTTAGATCATTTAGTAATGTTGACCTATTGCACAAATTTATACTGGATGGATTCCAAGATATTTGCATATTCTTGAACTATGAGTTTAAGAAAGACCTTGTCTGGGATAATCAAAGTATCAATATTTCCTAATGCTTTGATAAGCTCAGAAATGAAGTTTTCTTCTTCTTTGCTATTCCTAATAATGGTTCAACACTTATCTTAAATGAACTCTTCTACAATAAAAATGTTGACAGTTAAGAGAGTATGATCAGATAGGTATTGGAGCTCAGAGATAATGATGTGATTGTCAAATTCAATGGAATTTGGATGAAGGAAAAATAGGTCAATGACTGAGTTTGTATCATTAGTGTTATCAGAATAACAAGTAAGAACCTGTTAGA
>Ga0157364_1007418_pt1 | contig 11358 bp, 5 predicted proteins | sample AttsexASBM2_FD_111476 | JGI IMG/M metagenome (GOLD analysis project Ga0157364, IMG submission 111476) | Fungus gardens microbial communities from leaf cutter ant in Ribeirão Preto, State of São Paulo, Brazil - Atta sexdens ASBM2 | ecosystem: Host-associated > Fungi > Mycelium > Unclassified ...
AATTTAATTTTAAGTTAAATTGTTCTTAACTACTCGTATATAATTGTTTTAAAAATTATTTATTTTATTATTTATTTTGAGAGTTCTCGTAAAATCCTTAATTCGTCAAAATCCTTATAATAACAAAGTCTAATTATAAATTACAGATCCATAAAAAATAATGGAATTCCGTTTCTCTGATTAATTGACAAATATCACAAGGTGTTCTTAGGAACAACAGTCATTGGTATTACTTTAAAAAATCTCGATATCGCAATTATATTGTATCAAAAGTCAAGATCTTTATCCGAATTAGTAACGTGAAAATTGAACTGGCGGATAATTATGGCGGTTCAATCCCCGCAAGCATATCGGCTCCGCCTATCCCCTTTCGCGGCTTCGATCGGTTTTCCCACTGTTTAGATTTCATGCGAGTGCGGCGCGGCGCGGCGGCGAGCAATGTTGGTGCGACGTAGCGTCGTGCTCGTGTTCGTGTTCCTGACCCGATCGTGCGTCGTGCCGCACGCACGCACGCACGCACGCATGCCGTGCCGCGCCGGTGGGTAACCTGACCATCGAATGGAGTATTCTAGGGCAGTGTACCCGGGGCTTAGAATAAACTCGGTTTACTTAAGCATGACGGGCATGCATATGAGTACGGGGCAAAGGAGAGCCGCCAAGCGCCATGTACCCAGTGGCCAGAAATAATTGTCATTCTACTTGGACTGGCAGGAATTCGTCAAGGCCTTTTCGATTCTTCTTGTCTCTTTCCTTTTCTCTCCTTCTCATCGGCTTCCCTATTCTTCCCTTCTCTCTTCCTTCTTCCGCACCCTTTCCCCAGTTACTCTCCACCGAGTTTCAACTATCTCCATGTCTTTCTCCACGCTGAAGGTTTACCCTCTTGTCGGGCTTGTTCGTAACGTCTTCTACATTTCTCCGCAAGTTCGTTTGCCTTAATATGATGTGAGTTTAATGTGGTTCGTACAAGTTCCATTAGTTGATTAAGAAAAGAAGATAGGAATATCGCACATTCATTGTTTGTAACAAGCATCAAAACAATTTACATTATTTTATTTAATTATGACTCGATTGCGTACATATTTTTGTATATTTTGTGCAAACGTTAATTATAAATAAATGTAAATGTTAATTAATTAAAATCTTTTTCCCTTGAAAATGTAAAATATTGAAAATAAATCACAATCATTCATAAGAAAATATCTTGTTTTTATTAGAATATTTTCGATGTAGACATTTATTTGAAAACTGTTTATATTGTACATCCCGTTGATTTTTAATTAATCTTAAAAAATTATCAAATTTTTAATTTAAGATTATTATAATTTATTTCAGGAACTTTAATGATTAAAATGTCCAAAATGAATCTCATATTAATATTTATCGTATATTGTTTTTTTATATTATGCAGGTGTTTTGAGTAAGTATTCTTATTTTAGATATTGTGTATGTAGGCATTCATTTCTGTAGCGTATTATTTTTTGTTCTATGAAACTCCTTCTCAGAGTACAATAAATTTACTTCTTTTTCCTCTTTCTTATCCCATAATGTGCCTTTATAACCTTTTATTCCACGAATCTCGCGGAGCACGTTTTGTTAACGTGGATTTTGTTTCCTTTACTGTTTTTATTTTCCGTGGGATGCACCGTGACTTAAAAAAAAAAGATTGTCGTATCTCGCGACGTACATTCGTTATTTTATTTCCTATGCGCATACTGAAACGTCTCGTGAATTTAATAAATTTCAGAGGATTCTTAGAGAGTCCTGTGGAATTTTAGAAATCCATGATCGAGAAGAGTGCAAGCGTACAGTAATGACGCCTGATAGTAATGACTTCATCGTGCTTCAAAATTGTTCTCGTTTTATTTTTTGCTGCCTCTTTGGTGTAATGTTCAAGGTAACTCATACATACGCAGATACAGCAACCACCGATGAAGGGACGTAAAAGCTGAAAGTTTGGACGGCAAAAAGTTGAGAGCGCGGTATCGCTGCCAGACGCCGTTATCGCATTTTACCCCGTAACGCATGCTTGCCGATAAACGGAAATAAATTGTTTAATTAATTACTCTATAAATCAATTTAGTATAAAGAAAATAATAATAAGTCACGATATAGAATAAATAAATGTGAAACGTCAACTAATAAGTTCATCAACTAATTGCACTTTTATCTACTAAATCTTCTTTTAATTATTTTATTTTAGTTTATTTTATTTCAAATTAATTTTTATTTACTTTTTAAATAAATTTTCTAAAAATTTTATAAAAATTAAAGCTAAATCTTTGATTTGTTTTTTTAAAAATATTTTAATTCGTATCGTAAAGTGTGATCAGTAAAATTACAAGTGTCAAAAATTTTGAAGTAAATTTTGTAAATTAAAGAAAAACTGTTGTTTCACGTTTTATGTTATCTCCTTGCGACTATTATAGTTATCCAAATAATTTAGAAAAAGAACAATCAGACAGTTACTTACTCCAGGTTCTATATAGTGTCGCAGCTTAATTGCGAGTAACAGCCCCGAGATGCGGTAGGGACACCCGGTACGTGTAGATTTATATCGCTTCGTGGCAGAACTAGTAACTAGATTAGGTGATCCCACTTTCGCGCTGCACAAATTGCCGGTGTATGCGCCGCCATTCTCATTCGAGGCGCCCAGAGAGTGTACACAGGATAGAGAGACTAATCTGGCCGCGTGTCCGCGCGCTAGACACAATCTATTCCACCTAATCGTAGTCAAGCCATTAGAAGCGGAGCCGTATCAATTAAATCGATCTCGCGGCAATAACTCTCTGTTATACATCGCCGAGAGAACACACCAGCGAAGGTGTATTTTCTTTTCCTCCATCTTGCTCCTTTTCTCTCGATCGTCCCTGCGACTGCTTTCTCCGACTGATTTCCGCGACATCCACCAAGCGAATGTTTCATCGTCGATTATTATTCTAATAGCAGCTCATCTGCGATAAACCTGTCCACGGATTTCTGCACTCTAATGGCTCGTGGCGTCTCGTTTTCTCAATCTTGTTGAAGATATTATTCTTATTGATCATCGCATGGTCATCTACGATCTGCGACTCAAATACGCAACCGATAAATTTTTATGGCACGTAGTACTTGTGAAAATATTTTATAAAGGAATATTGGGAATATTAAAGAATATTGGAAATTTTATTTTATCTTTTCATTGAAACGCACTTGCTTGTACAATCTGTTTTTTTTATATTTGACTTTTATTACATTATTTATTTTCATTCACACACACGCGCACGCACTCACTCACGCATGCACGCACGCACACAAACAGTGCTTTTTTCATAACTCATAACTTTATTCTTTATTATATATATATATATGTATATATATATATATATATGTATATATATATATATGTATATTAATAATTCTCATAATTGATAATTAATTATCAATATATTAATTATACATAATTAAAATACTCAAATTAAGTTGTATTTAAAATAAATTCTTCACGAAATACAACGGAATAGGAGAGTTAAAAGCATTTTATACATTTGTATCCTTTAATTGTGAAAATACTTAAACTTTCAATTGCTTACAACTCAACGACTTTTGCCGCTTTAATGTATTTGTTAAGGAGAAATCTACTCTACTTCAAACTGGTCAAAAGTAGCTCGCAAGTGAAGGAAAATGCAGGAAGTCTGAGATATTCGGTATAATCCAGTAGTCAAAGCGTTAACTAGTCGATGGATTCTGGTGAAAAGTCGATTAATCTGCGTATCGAGCAAATATCGTTAGATGTCTTTTTAATTGATGCCAGTCGGATAAGATTAGTCCGACGTTTACAAGGGAACGCAATTAAATTCTTGTAAAATCAATATCTGCCGCCGCCGTTTTCTGACGTGGGTGATACGTCGAATTTTGACGTTTCATTTGCACGCGAAAACGTTATTTCATCCTATTGTTTCTTCCATCGTCGTAGTTTTATACGCAATAAACTTTAACGCCTCGCAGTTGAAATTACCTCCGATATTGTACATTAAGCTCCGCCGTATTTCGCAATTTCTCGTTATTTTAATCTCCTTGATCGCATCATATTTTTCGCACCTTTTAATAATAGAATAGAAAAAGATAGTAACTTTTTAAATGTATTAAGCTTTAAAATATGTTTTTATTATAAAATGACGATTGAAATGGATTATTTTTGTGGATTCTTGTAAAAAAATTACGCACTATCATACAAAATAAATATTACGATTGTTACAATAAGTCCTCAAAATTATCAATATTTAACTTTAATAGCATTTAAAAAAAAATTCGTTTTACTAATAATACACGGATGGCTAATGTTTTTCCTTTTTTATTTAAAATATTAAATGTAATGTAACTAATAATTAAACTAATAATAAATACATTACCTACGCAGTGTCAATGTTATCATCATAAAATTTTCGCGAATAAAGCTTGTTTTCGAAATTTAGAACGATTCAATTTAAGTATAATCAAAAGAAAATATAAGAGAAATTTGACGTCTCTTGTAGAGTAATAAAAAAAGATGTACGCATCCAAGGATATTGTCGCACCCCATGTTAGACCTACCTCGATGCGAGACCTTGCGGCACACGTGTTAACAGGCTTAAGGTTGATAGGTTAATATACCGGGTGCACATGTACGTATACCGCGAAGTAAACTCTGTGAAATTGGACTACCAGCAATTTTGGCGACACGACATGTTAATGGACTTCAGCTGCGTACAACCACGCGTCGAAAACCGATTTGAGACTCTATCCGATCGTGCTCCCTCAGCGATCACCGATCTATGTACGTCGACCCTGATCCTCATTGCGACGAGGTGCAAAACATCCGCAGATATGCGGTAAGATATGCCAATAGCCGTGAATCCACTGTCTTCCGGTTACCTGTCTTCACGTCTTTGGCGCGTGATAAGATATCGGCCTCTGATTATTCATTCATCGCGTAATCACTGGCGTTTCATTTGGGTGTTCTCGACTTCTCGGTAGCGCCGAGAGGTTCTCCATTTCAGCGGACGTGCCTTTAACCCCTTCGTATTTATAGCAGAGTTATCTGACGTTCCCCTCCGTGTCCGTCTGACCGTTCTACATGAGATATCTCTCTTGCCAACGTAACTTTGCCGATATTGTAGTAAATCTGTGCACCGCTGTGTTTCAAAATATTTAACGTATGAAATGCGATACTGAAAATAAGTAAAATACACAATTCTATGCTATTAAAACACATTTAACTAAAAATATACTTCCAAATATTTATTTTTCTGATATTTTATTAAATATTTTTGTAAAGTCTCAGCTTTTAAACACCACACTACGGGAACAATACACTTCGGTATACCTAACTTTTTGTTTACAAAAATAAACATAATGTAAAAAGAAATTTTTTACTCGAAGCAAACATTAAAAAACATAACAATATCAAGCAAATATATTTTTATTAACAAAAAGTTATAAATAATGAAAAAACCATTTGGAAAATCATTGAAAAAAGAGCCAGATCATATACCGTATCAAAAAGAAATTTAAAACATTGTTTTAAATTTTATTGAGTTTTCCAAATTATTGTTATTGATACAATATTATTTTAAAAGGAAGAATTCGTGCGAATACATTTTTGTTTTTCATATCCGTTGTTCTCAATTGCGTAACTTCACCTATGATCTAAGCTGGTTTTGCTTGGATCTGCAGACGTCACGCGTTGGGCGCGACGAGAAAGAAAAGTTGCGGCGTTTAAATCACCATGGAATCTTCAAGATGGAGGTAGGCGTGGCGCCTTGATAGTGGTGATTTCATCGTCAAGGTGCCAGATGATCGCGTCACGACACCAACAACGAATTCTCTCGATCGCCGCCGATCACCCACGTCGCATAGACTCGTTCTCCTTCGGTCGTCTCTCTCGTGGCTGATTGTTGTGACTCCTCGATACGTTTGTCATCCGGTGTTATATTACGCATCTCTCTTTCTCTCTGGCATGTAATCGAGGCGCCCGCCGATTATGTTCGTACAACACTGCCCATTGTCTATTAGACCGGACGCGACCTGACGCTGATTCATGCGTACTGGGGTATGACATGAGATAAGAGAGATCCGGCGGAGCTTTTCTGACGATCGCAACGACGTCGCCGAGTTTCTCGGAGAAGGTGACACTGTCCTTCTCATGTACATACAGGTTATCTAACGTCACCTACTCCTTTCACGTCCTGGCATCATTCCGGACATCAACTTTAGAATGTAATTCCTGGTATATATCCATCGATCCGGTTGTAACAAGAAGAACAGTTCGCGGAATGGCTTACCTACTAATTTTATTCTTGAGTCACGTGAAATTTCATTGTATTCAAGAAGAAATTCTATTAACTCCTTGCGAGAACTTTCAAATAAAAAAATTAAAGATATTATTTTTTAAAGGGTTTCAAAGTCGTTAAATTTGATTCTGTATGACCAGGATTCTTAAATTTGATTTTTAAAAAATAATCCGGTTATTCGCCTCTGTGTCTAGCCTCTGTTATTAACTCACTTTTAGGAGATTCTTCATATTACTGAGTTTGAGCGAATTTAAAAATATCGAATTTCAAAAAGATAGTAATCTCCAATGAAGAAGGATCTAGTATCACAAAGTGATGGTTTATAATCAGAATTTGAAAGTCAATTTAAAAATCAATACTAACTATTTGCATAGTACTGAGATGAGCTTAAAATAAAGCGAAACTGGAAACATTGATGTTACTTCGCAATTCAAAATTCCCTAAAATCAAATTTTATGTGTGATAATCAGATTATTTTTTTAAATTTCCATTCGTCATGTTGCTATTTTAAATTTTTTCAATCTTAGATTCTAATAAAGCATCATCAAATTACCTCATAAGCTAATTAAGTTTCATAAAGATCGAACGAGTTCACAAAATAAAAGGAGTAGATGACTCCAAAAAAATGTTCGGAGGTCGTTCGTGCCCCAATAAAGAGTTAAAGATTAAAAAGAGACACAATAGCATAACCAGAGCTTGTTTTTTTGCAGAATATTGAAGAATTTTTGTTTATTCTCTCATTTTTACTGAAACTCTTATTTTATTATTTTACCTATTACATTATTTTATCTATTACTTCATGTCGTAGCAGTATGTTCAACAACTGAAATACATTATCTGATCTTTTTATTATTAAATGATGTCTGTTTTCAATTCATTAAAAACGTGGAAAGATAATAATAATAATGAAGAAGGAAGAAGTTAGCTCTATTCATTCTTATTGTTAGCTTTAGTGGACTATGATAGATGGCTACATACATATTTAACGCAGATTATACATATACTTAACGTCGTTCGCTGTTACTAACAGATACACAATGTAAACATGAATGTAAAGAATTCCTATTAGGGGAAAGCTTTTTCTGCGTTATTTCATGCCATTAAAAAGGTCGATTCTTTCGCTTCGTGGCACACGAACGTATGTTGCAGAGTATGGCACTGCACCGTCGCGATTACAGCGCGTATGTCGGATATCCCGCGGGATTTGCCGTGACTAGAGAATGGATAAATAATGGCATCTACTGTTACGTCGACCGTGCTTTCGACTGGGCTGTACGGTGCGCAAGCTCGGATCACCCCCGTGTCGAGCCACCTAAGTACGCCAGCTTTCGGTAAAGCTACCTCTCGCGCAGCATTAAAAAAATGCTTTTGTCCTTCCAACGTGCCCGAGCGTTTCAATTGTTGTTGCGATTTTAGGCGAAATCCGCTTTTCGGAGGATGCTCACCAAAATAGCGCTCATAACTAAAAAAAAAAAGCAGATTTACTCACGAATCATTTATTTCTCGTTATGTTTAACGTATTCATGTTTATGAATTTTCGTTCTGTGCAGTTATTCCTATAATATTTGATTCTCACGTTCAGGACTTGCGATGCATTTATAAACGTGAATAAATATTAAGAGGAACAAACACGTGCGCTCGAATGTGGAAGCGGATGCGCTTTTCAGGAAATTTTTGACTGCCTTATTTAACCGCAAAATATTTATTTTAATGTCATTCGGAAAGCGAGGCAATGACACGGTCGAAAAATCTGTAACGATGACGGAGCGTCCGAAAACCAGTGGGAATTATCGGCGCCGACCGATCCCAATCAGCAATCGTTTCACGGTAATTATATTCGTGTCTGAATATGAAACGGTTTGCGCGCGCTACGTTTACTCATCACTTTTATCGGTGGGGAATGAAACGAGGGAGAATACGCACATTGACGCACGGCTGGCGACTGTATAATTCCACTGCGAAAATCGCGATATGACAGAGCCGGAGGTTTTTTTTTTGGATGGGCGCATTAACCTGCGATGGATCCACGGTGATATGCGAGCAGCAGCGATAACGAGCGCTTTTAATTAAATGTGGTTACGACCGTCGGTTCGCTCACTTTTATATGCATCGATGTTTGCACGCGCGGCCTCAGGGCATATAACGAGAGGATTTAATGAAAGGAGGTTAAAAGCGGAACCAGATTGAAGGATCGGTCACGTGCCATGTTGTAAAGGAATAGTCTATGTTTGTGGACTTCTACGTGTGTTTATTTGTCTGATGTCTTTTACCATACTGATGATAATACGTTCGTCACACATTTCATGTTATTATAACGTGATGATTTAACTTATACCCACGTGCGATAAATATGTATAATGTAATAAAAAAAACTGTTGAAAACAGAAAATTGAGTTAAAAGATATGTGTTAAAGAAATACACTAAATTGTTTATAATGTTTCAAAAACCGCATATTTCTTCTCAATTATGCAATCTTTGATGACTTTAGAATCGATTCTTTTTTCGTAAATTTATGTGGAATGTTAAATGTTTTAATTATTCTACGAATTGAAGGTCTGTTAAAGTCTATTTAATTAAGTAATTGTGAGAGAAAAGTCATTTTAATCCAATTTATATGGCTAAATTTAATGCCTTAAAAGTTCTGACGTTAAATACTTTGTAATTATGTTTCGTATATCAAATTTTCATTGAAGATAAATTGATTCAGAATTCCTGAAGGAATTTATTTATTAAGTAAGACAAAATTTATATATCTAGCTAACTTGCTTTTAAACAATTATAGTATTTTTAATTCATGTAATTAACGAAAAACTTTATTTGTAATTAAATATCCAAACTATTATAAAGGAGAATGAAAAAGAAATTGAATGTTAATTTTCTTATCGGAAGTAAATAAACGCTTTTTATAGTTGCCATGTAGGTCGTGAAGGTAAAAATAAAACCATTTATACAAGAAATAACGTTTACACAAACTTTTTAAACAACATTTACACGACGCAAATGACCTCAGCTACTTGTAATTTTTACGGCGTTAACTTTTTACTCGCACCGTCAAGAATGACATATCTGATAATTATAGCAGGTCGCGTGTATTACAGGCGCACAAATGACGTATACTGATGCATTAGATAACGATTTTTAAATAAGATTATGTATCCACGTCAGAGTTTTTTTATTCTTCTTGAATGAAAATTGTGCGACAGTATTAAAAGTAATTCTCAATTCCCTCTGTAAAATCTTTTTTAAATTCTTTAGGCTTTCGTTGTAGCTGAAACTAAAGTTCACGTCACACTACGGACGCGGATTGGAATTGGATTGCGACCTGTGAATCGTTGATCAGCCAATCTTCAATTCTTCTAGTGAACGATTTGCAGATCGCAATTTGAATCCAATCGGTGGTCGCAATGCGTAGTATAAGCGCGAATTTATATCGACACGTCGTCTTCACGTACTAGCGTAAATTCACACCGAGACAAGTGCGGTCACCATGAAGAACATCGCCGGATGTGAAATGAGGATGGTCCGCGTCGTGTCCGACGTGCCACGACGATCACAATAATGCCCAGGATACGCTCGATCGAGCCCGTGCATTGGATGGGGTTCATCGCGTTTTATAGATCTCAGATCTACAGCTCATACTTGCGCGTGATACACACGCGGTTTTCTGCACCTCTTACATCGGGTATTTGCTAAATTGCGTCTGGTATAGTCTCATCACGAAGATACGACCGTAGTTTCTTCGTGTAAGATGCTTCGCTATCGCTTCCGCATGCTGTGAAAGAATTGAAAAAGAATTATACTTTATTGTGATCTGAGATTTAATATTTGTATGCAGATATCATAGATCGAAGGAACGCTCTTGCTAAATTAATTAAAGATTTAGCTAGATACAGATTTGAAAATTTTGTTAAATTATCAAAATTATTATGTAGAACGTTCAAGCCGTATAATTTAGCAACGCTGCAAAAAATTTTGACATTTTAGCAATCAGTTTGAATGTCCTATACATAATTATTTTTATGGTTTAACAATTAATAAAATTATTTTCAGATCTATATTTAGCTGAATTTTTAGATTTTAGCAAAACCGATTTTCCCGTAAGAATGAGATTATAATAATTATGAAATGTATTTATATTAGATATATGAAATATCTGATATATAAATACATTTTACACAGATATGAGTATTTTAACACACGTAATTTTAATACATAATATAATAAAAATTTTATACATAAAAATTAGTAACAAATCGCAAACATAAAATCAAGCTGATTCATAAAAAGTAATAACCTATGATTTAGCACTCAATATGTTCTACTCACTATTTGTAAGTAATTAATTACACGGCGAATTCAACAGATAAGCAATACGCCGTGCAAGCTATTCATGTGATGCGATTGCATCAGTTTTTGTTCGTTTTGTTATTGTTAATAAAGCAAAATGTAGAACGTCGTGATCATAAGGTAATATTTCCTAGGTAAGTAATTGTTTTCTATAACTAGCAAAAGACGAGTATTAATTTTCGTAGTTTATTTTATTGTAATTCCATATTTATACTTTACAACATTGTATTTAATTTACATTTTCATATAATAACAACGTGTTTTGTTTATAACATTCAAAAAGAGAGAATTCTAAGATAAGATAGAATCCAGATTATAACCAATCTAGAAATTCTGAGAACGTGTACACATTGATGTGTAACATTTTCTTGCTACTTTTATTATTCCAGACTATGGATTTCAGTTCATCTGTTTAAATATCATGGAAATAAGTTGATAAGTAAATAAGTCAATTGTATAAAAATAGTTCTTTGTGTATTTTTGTATGTCAATAAACATGCCAATAAAGTAAAGTAAATTTATAATCTTATAAAAGTAACATTGTGTATCGCTATCTTCTATTCATCTCACTATTTTTCTATATTTTTTTACAAACAAAAATAAAACATATACTTGAATCATATTGGATATACATATGTAGATATCCAATATGACCTAAATGCTATTTTTTCTTTAAACTTTTACTGTATGATCCACGCAAAT
>Ga0157364_1007419_pt1 | contig 11356 bp, 5 predicted proteins | sample AttsexASBM2_FD_111476 | JGI IMG/M metagenome (GOLD analysis project Ga0157364, IMG submission 111476) | Fungus gardens microbial communities from leaf cutter ant in Ribeirão Preto, State of São Paulo, Brazil - Atta sexdens ASBM2 | ecosystem: Host-associated > Fungi > Mycelium > Unclassified ...
AATTCAAAATACAAGTTTTATTCATCAAAAGTGATATTGTCCCCTTCAAAGTACTCCCCATCGACTGCAACGCACTTATGCCAGCGCTTGATCCAGCTCTCGAAACATTTCTGGAACTCTATTATCGGTATAGCCATCAGAGCCGTCTTCGATTTTTCCATTACCTCCTTTCGGCTATTAAAACGCGTTCCCCGTAATGATTTTTTCATGCCACTCATAAACGGCTGTTTTCTTTAGAGTATCACTGCCGAAACAGTTTCCCAACATTTCTAAGGTTTTCACACCATTGAATCCATTTTTAACGCAAAATTTAATACAAACTCATTGTTGCAAATTCGACTCCATTTTTAAAATTTAAAAAATCGAAAATACGTGCAGAGGTAGATGTACTCAAGACGGCATAACTTTTACAAATGTCAAGCTATGGTGATAAAATTTGGTGGGAATGTCAATGATAGATGTGAGAACTTACCAAAAAAACAGAACTCAAATCAGCTGACTCAGAGCATCACCTGGTGGTAATTCCGGGAACTTTTTGATCAAGGTGGTAATCTCTAGGGATATAATCAATCATTGTTTTAATAATTTAGAAATGACTTTTGCTGGTATAAATCCAGATAACTTAATCAACTTTGATGAAACTAACATGTGTGATGATCCAAGGCAAGAAATGGTACTAGTTCATAAAAGTATAAAATGTCCGGAAATAATTGATACAAAAAATAGTACATCTGTTATGTTTGCTATTGCCAGTGATGGACAGTTGTTAGCGCTCTATGTCGTTTATAAAGTTAAACATGTTTATGATGTATGGATACAAGGAGATCTAGAGGGAACTGCTTACAATTGCCAAGTTCCAATGATTAATTTGATAGCTCCCTGTTTAAAGACTGGTTCACAAAAGTTGCACTAACATATTTACGTAACGAGAAAGAATCAAAGCAATAATTGGCAACAATCTTGGGAGTTACATATCTTTATCTGCGATAGAATAATATGAAAGACACGATATACTTTTCATCTTATTGCCACTCAACAGTACGTACTTAACTCAGATTTTAGATATTCTTCCGTCCTCTGAAGAGAGTATGGAAATCTACTTTATTTGATTGGAAAAATAAAAACCGAGAAACGGTGTCAAAGACACTTTTTTCTGCATTATTAAACAATTCTAGATTTGAAAAATAAATATAAATCGGTATATAATATAAACATAAAGCAGAATGCATCTGGCTTTAGAGCTTGTAAGCTAATAATACCCTATGATAGAAATCAAGTTTTAAAGAGGAAAACAATAAAAAATTTGGAATAGCTTTGAATAGCTTTGGGATAGCAAAGCGTTTGATTTCACGAGTTTAAAACATCTCGTGAAGTTCAGCTTCTTCGTCAGCGCAAGAAAAAAAATAATGTGCCCCCAAGTCAGTCTATCATCATGGACATTTAAATGAACATTCAACACAATTAGAATATATAACACGTAAAAGGATTCTTGAATCGATGGAAAATAATTCAAATTATAATAATTATAATAATAATAAAAATATGAGAAAAATTTGCAATAAAAAAATCTAAAAAAATCTCTTATTATAATATTTTATACTCTTACTATAAAAATTTTTTCTTACTATAATATTAAGTATTACTTAAGTACGTATTACAGTTTATATTTAATGTTTTTTGTTACAGAAAAATTATTTATATTTAGAATTCAAACAAATGTGCAATTCAAATAACAATAAATCATTATCCTGACAGATTTATTATTTCTTTTGCCTTTTATGGTACTTTTTGTAGTTACCTCATTACTTGGTGTGTTCCAAAATTTTGTAACACATTTAGATATCCATAAAACATATGCTGCCCCAAGTCGCCAAGTCATCAGAGACTTGGGATACTTGGCTTTGACTTAAAAAATAAAAGGATGGATACAAGATATATTTTTTTTCTGATAGGAGACGATTTGTATTGATTCAAAGAACTTATACATAAAGAGTCAAATTCAAGAGTAATTATATTAAAAACGCTAGAAATTACAATCGAAATATGGGAAAACTTATCCCAAGTCACCCTCTACGATATGTTATGCATACAATGAAAAATATACATATTATAATATATAAGATATATAAGATATATTATAATATATATAAGAAATATATCACAAGAGATAAGCGGTGGAAATGAAGAGCATTTTGAAAACTTATAAATATCAATAATATTTATCAATAACGTTTTTGTTTTAAAATCCGTTAATTATAAAAAATGATTTTTTAATTAACTATACTGGGACTCAACAAATTATTAGGCTTGATAGATTCGGGATAAAACGCTTAACCTGTAGTATCTCAATTACGGATTGGATAAACTCTATATATATCCACTGTACGTCGCAAAATTATCAATTGGTCAGTCTCGTAACTCTTGCAAACTTTTATCAGTTAATGCTTTTAATAAATTGCTTTTAATAAACAGATTCACTGTCCTAAATCATTCACGCAATCTATCCTAAATCAAAATAAAAACTTAATATTATGAGCTAATTACTACTGAACTTCTATTCTAAGTAGCCACTAGAAATTGCAAGATATAAAGGTAATTTAAATTTCTCACCCATTCTATGCTGCTTCAGAGAGATATGAGATTTTTCTTCCTTTTGATACGAGATACAATGAACCACTGCTCTTGTCCTAGGGATATACATTCATTTCATTTTTCTTTTCAACATTATTTTCCTTTAAATCATTATCAGTATACTAATATAATATTATTATAATATTACTTAATATTATTACATATATTATGACCGATGTGGACCTGGCGCTCAACTTTAACAAAAATGAAAATGGGTAATGTACCAGTGTGAATATGTTCATACATATGGTCCTATAATATATTATTTATTTACGTCGCCTAAATTGTTCCTTTATATGCCAATTGCGAAGAATATTACTAAGGTCTTGGTGATCTAAAGGCTTAGGACACTCGTCTGGAAAGCAAGAGATCCGGATTCGATTCCCGGCCGAAGTAATATTTTTCGCAATAAGAATTAATTATTTACAGATTTTAATACGTTACTCAGCATTATTAACCTTCCAGCGGGCGCGCCAATGTACAAAGAACACCATAGAATAAGATTGAAAATTCGAAAGGTTAAAGCACAATATTGTCAAATAAGCTTATATTAATTAAATATTAAATATTAAATATTAAATTAAATATTAAATAATATTTATGCGATAAAAGTTTATGATATTTAAATGATTATTGAGCATTTATTTTAAAAAATAAGTATTACATTATATTAGACATTACATTATATTGAAATATTATACGAAAAAAAAGTTTTATTTGTTTTCAGTTGTATTACAATTATTGCAAATAATTATTGCAGTTGTCGTTGAATGTTTTTTACATAATAAAATGTAAAATGTAAAAAAGTAAAATGAAAACATTTGTTACATTTGAGAGTGGTGGTTGTATTTTTGCATAACTTACACCTCGCTTTTCATCGGCATTGAGCGATTTCTGTATATATAACGGAAACTCAAACACTTAAAAATCGACGTAAACAATGCTAACAGAACGTTACTTAAGCGAATCCACAGTTCGAAAGACACTGAAGGAATACCTTGGGAAATCGAGACCCAGACCATGATGGAAATATACAAGATACCATTCCGGTGAATGCGCAGTCGTTCAAAAGTAGTGGGAGCAATGAATCAGCTTTTAGAGATTCATGGCCGACACTGAATATTGCCGCGTGTTACGTACGTATCGTATCTTAGAAGTGTCAATAAAGTGTCAATATGTCAAATTATTTCGTAAAAAATTGTAAAAGCACAAATGTTATGTGTTTAATAAGAATATGAAGTACTTCTCATTTCCTAAAGATCAAGAGTTGCGATTGAAATGATTGGAGACTTGTCGCAGAGATGATAATTTTAAGGTTACCCATGGTAATAACTACTATTTCCATTAATTTCAAAAATTACATTGAAATTAAATTGTTCCTAACGAAAAAATAAAATCATAAGCATCTTCAATCTTGGATAACAACTAATTGGTCGAAATTTTAAGCTACACCCTCAATGCCGCCATTATGCGCAATAGTTCACCTTGTACAATATATTTCCACCATGACCCAAACATAGATTTTACCTGTATCCCTTCCATAAAAAACCGGCACATGTAGAGAGAACACGTGCGCGCCCGCTGGAAGATTAAGATCGTTCGAAAATGCGAAAAAGCATCAAATTACTAAATTGTTAGTCAACTCGTGATATTATTGCGTTTAAGAGTTAACGTTTCAAGATCGAAAAATCATTTCGACGCGCGTTTCACAGAATCATACATAAATTCACAGAATCATACAAGCATTTAAGATTCAGCTAGATCATTTAAGGCAGAGCGATCTCCACCGAGTCGAGCTGCCGCTCACGTGACGCTCTGACTCAAGAACGTCCCTGTACCAGAAATATACAATTACTGAGACCGCACCTTCTGCCAAATATTGAAACACGTTTTTTATTAAATAATTTCTTTTAATTAACATAAAAATTTCTATTGTTAATTTATTTATTGTTCCTTAATGATATACTTTATCTTAACGTAGTTTTCTAATACATTACATAATTATGATAACGTACATTTCGACAATAGCTTTCCACATCACTCAGAGATACTATCGTAAGATGCATTTTTTTTAAGTAGTATTTTTTTAGATAGTACTTCACGTAGTTTCTCCAGTAGACCTATTCCACAAAAAAAAAAAGAATTAAATACTCGAATGCTTGACAGATACATTAAGATATAAGTATATCATTAAAGAACAATGAATAAATTAACAATAAAAAATTTTATGTTAATAGAAATTATTTAATAAAAAACATGTTACAATAATAATTTGGCAGAAGATGCGATGTTCCCAGTATATTTCTGATATAGGAACGCTCCTGAGCCAGAGCGTCACATGAGCGCTGGACGGCTCGGCCACCGAACCTTGAACAGTGGTGGAAGTTGCTCGCCGGAATCAACCCTAAATGTGCAATCTTTGCAAATATGCAATCTTTACTTTAAGGCATTGATTTCTATAAAATGGATATTGTTTGTTTATACTTCATTTATACCTGTTTGTACCATTGTTATTTTGTTTATACTTCAAAGACTAACAAAATTATTAAAAAAAGAATAGCCAACGTTTATTTAACTTTTTAGGTATCGGAAAACTAACGGCAGAAGAAAATTATTTATACCCGTTTGTGCCTTTCTCATTTTCATTCGTACTTTAAAAGGTTCGGAAATATACAGCATTTTTCAAATCTTTGGAAAATCAAAAGAATGAATTGGCCATTTTACAATTGCGCTATGATATCCACACTCTAAAAAATAGTGGCGCGAAATTTCACCACATCATGTGGTTAAATAATTTGGTGTGAATTTTAATACCAAAATATGAATCTTTCACACGACAAACGCGGTGTCAAATTTTGATGCGGCATTGTTTGTTTTCACACCGTGCAGAATATGATTGCGCCACACTTCAAAGAACTAATCGCTTTTGTGGTTACATTAGTTCGTGTCTTTTGTCTGACATTCGCGCTAAACCACCCAGACTCTTTAATGTCGAGAGAATGCGGAAAACGCTAGAAAAGTGTGTAAATTTTCGTCATCCTCGCCATTTTCGTGTCAACAATAATATTTTTGATAATCAATGTGTTCACAGTGTAGTGTCGAAAAAGCGTTTGACATAATCGATTGTCATAATGCTTATTAATAGGTTAAATACCTTAATGAAAAATATTTTAATAAAAAAATTTGTCCGCTTAGATGCGAGTGATACAACGGAAGAATTCATTGTTAGAGGTAATGTATTGTCCGGAAAGTCCGTGCAGATTTCTCAATAGATGGCGTTTAAAGGCAAATTTGAGAAAATTATTTCAATGCGATGTGTCAGATGTGTGTTGGTACTTTGATAAGTGACACTTCGACGCATATTTAGTGATATTAGTTATCACAATCAAAAAAAGACATTCTTGGCAACGATATGAAAATGGAAGGAAATAATGTGTTTTTTCGGTGCATTATGCTTTTTTATTTTCGTAAAGGTAAGAATGCGACACAAACTCGAAAAAAAATATATGCTGTGTATAGAGAGGATGCTGTAAGCGAACGCATGTGCCAGAAGTAATTTGCTAAATTTCGTTCAGGAGAAATAAATATTGAAGATGCTCCTCGTTCTGGTCGGCCAGTTATTATGGATGTCAACCAAATAACAGCTTTAATCGATTCTGATCCGCAAATCACAGTTCGGGAGATCACAGCGAGGTTAAAAATTGGCAAATCAACTGTTTCCGAACATTTAAGCAAATTTCAAATGATAAAGAAGCTCGATGTTTGAGTTGAAAAAAAGTTAATTTAAAAACATCGTATTGATTGCATTTTCATCAGCGATTTGCTACGCAACGAATACGATTCATTTTTGAAACGAATCATAGGCGACGAGAAATGGATCATTTATAACAACATCGAATGAAAAAGGTCGTGGAGCAAACGAGGTAAACCGGTATTAACCATTTCGAAGTCCGATTTATCAGAAGAAAGTTATGCTCTGCATATGGTGGCATTGGAAGGGAATAATATACTATGAGTTAGTGCCAGACAATCAAACGATCAATTCGAAAAAGTATTGTTTGCAAATTGGATCAAAGATAGAAATCTGCAAAAAGTGTCTGGAATTAATCAATAGGAAAGGCGTCGTTTTTTATCACGATAACGTCAAATCTCATACAAATTTGACTCAGCAAAAATTATTAGAGTTTAGCTGGGATGTTTTGCCTCATCTACCGTATTCCCCTGATATATTTGTTCCCTCTGATTATCATTTATTTCGGTCGCTGCAAAACTTCATTAAGTTTTGAAATTTATTTCTTTGGAACGCCTCAAAAACTATTTGGACAGCTTCTTTGCCGAAAAAAAACCAGGACTTCTATGAGAGAGGAATTCTGAAATTACCCGAAAGATGGAAAAGTATTGTACAAAATAATGGTGCATACATTATAGACTAAAATTTTTAACTAAAAAAATTTGTCATTCGAATTTTGCTTGAAAATCCGCACGGATTTTTCGGACAACTCAATATGTTTAAAGTTGGAAATATACAATATATATATATATAATAATTGGGAACATACAATAAATTTATATTGTATTAAACAGTGAAACGCAGCGTGGTAATTAGACAAACGGTAATTAGACAAATTTTCTAATTATGGAACATCTCATTTCTTTTATCTCTTATCTACAACGGCGAAGTTATTGCTAAAGATTTATTATTATATTCCTTTGTTTGCATGTTTCACTGTTTAATAATCAATTCTTGCTTTTTTTTAAATAACAAATCATTTTTAAATAAATTATTTTCTTATTAATGCATAACAAATTTAAGACAAAAGTGAAAGATAAAGTAATAAAATTTCAAGATTTTGATGACACTGAGATAGAATCTGCAGATTTGATAAAATATATAAAGGAAAAACAATCAGATAATTTTTTTCTGAACATTTTTTGCAAACAAACTTTAAATACTTCCGGTAAGCTCGTTATATATAAAACAGCAATATATTGTAATTTGTATAATACTCTGGAAATATATTTTAACAAATTTGAATTATGAAATCAGAATGAGACTATCATTAAAATATCGATGAACTATGATTCTGGATTTAGAACTCTCTAAAAATATATTCATTGAATTTCCACGATTTTTAGATACGCCAGGTTTGATAAGTCTCTTTACAATTTTAATTTAGATTAAAATGAAAGTAATGGAAGTTATTTACTTATTATTTTTAAATACAAAAAGATTTTGAAGCTTTAATGCCAGAGCATTCATCCAAACTCACTGGCAGGAATTTGAAACTAGAATTTAAAAAATATCTGAGGATACATTAAAGAGAACGAGTAAAGATATTGCATGTAAGTATTTGATAATGATGAAAATTGCAAACAGAATTACAAACTTTTAATGTTATTCTTGACTGAAGTGCAATATACGTTTATTTTATCAGTATGGGACAAAATTACACAAACATTATTTTTACTTCTGCATCTTCTACCACTAGCTAAAGGAAAACAGCTAAAGAAAAAAAGAAACCAAATCATTCAACAGTAGATGTAGCAATGTCGCGTTTGATATCGTTTCATCAGGTAACAAAACAAATGCATAATTATTTATTTATTATTCATTACTTGTATCTTTTGCAGATATGTTTGTATACACATTCTAATATATTTTACATTTTAGATTGGTCTTTCACTGCCATCCGTAAAAGAACTTGTAAAAATCAGTTTGCAGCTATCTACTAGCAATCGGTTCTAATCAACAAGCAATCAGCAATTATTATATAGCTTTTGATGGAAAGCTTCTGCTATGTACTGCTCACACGTCAAATATTGTTGCTTTTGACATCTTATTTAAAGCTCATTACGTATTTGATTGCAAATATGAAGATCATTAAAAATATTTTAGAAATTTATACAGATAATATTACAGATTATATAAAAATCGCAAGAGAGTATTTAGTAATATTTCTATGTCGTATCGGAAATTGCTAGCTACGGAGATATTTCCGAAGAATCGATAATTGACTATGTGATTCGAGGCATTAATGACGACAACAAAATGGTCAACAAAATGGTCAACAAAATGGTTCTCTATGGCACACGTACGTTAAAAGAGCTGAAAAATAAATTAAGGATATACACGAAGTATGTGACTACCCCATAAACCACAAAGGATAAAGCTAAGATGAAAGAAGCTAACGAGATAAAATCAGCTAAGACAGCAATTAAGAATACAATCGAAATGAAAAAAAAGCGATATTTCAATTGTGGACACAAGTCCGACAGTTACCAAGATAAAGAAAAAGATAGAAAATGCTTCAATTGTGATCAATTCGGGCATATATCGGCGGACTGTCTACAATCAAAACGCACGAGTACCAAAAAACGAGTAAGCCGAACGAAACGATGACTAAAAGTTCTTATGTAATCAAACAAGTCAAGAACTCCCACGATATGAAGAAGCACATCACAATCATCAGACATGAAATGAGCATTAATTGATACGGGCAGCGAGATTAACATGATAAAATGTAAAAAGTGAATTTGGAAAATCGATATTTAGCACTGGATCGATCTTGATCATCGAATTGAGTTAATACGAAATCAAAATGATAGATGGATTCAGAGCAAATATAAATGCTGACAATGTAAACATTCAAACGAAAGTTCACATCGTTTCGAACAGCGCTATTCAATATGACATGATACTTGGCCAGCCTTTATTACAAGATAGTACGATAATATCGACCGGAATAATCTCAAATTTATGACATCGAACGTAATAAATGAGAGACAACGCATAAAAAAGAAAAAAATGGACATTTGCGAACGAGTGGATGATCGACAATCATAAACCGAAGAGAAGGAGCTTTTATGCTACATAATGCTGAATAATAATGAGCTAGATCTTAACATAGGCAATAACATTCTGAAGCTGTTGCTAAGCCGGTTAATGAGTATAGACCAATCATTCTGAAGGAAATAAAAGTTCAGATGAAGATTCTCAAAAATGAAAAACCAATATATCAACGTCCACAAAGATTATCACGATCAACAAGAGGTTGATAACCAAATTAAACAGTGATTAGAGAATGGCATTGTGAGACCGAGTTCATCCGAATATGCAAGTCCCATCATCCTGGTTAAGAAGAAAACAGGATGTTAGAATTTGCAGCGACTTCAGAGAATTAAACAAAAAAACTATACGAGATCATTATCCATTGCCGATAGTAGAAGACCAACTGAATAAACAGAAGCCAAGATATTTACCTTAACTTTAAAAATGGATTCTTCCATGCCTGTTGAAGAAGAGAGCCGCAAGTACACGTTCATCATAATTCCAAACGGTCAGTACGAATTTTTACGGTGTCCAATCAGCATGTGTAATAATCCTTCAGTGTTCCAACGTTATGTTAATGAAGTATTCAAAAAGTTAATTTAAAAGAACGTACTCACATACATGGATGATCTTATCATACCGGCAAATAATGAGGAATAGGTACTAGAACGACTGAAGATGTTAGAAACTGCATCAATGTATGGATTGAAATTTAACTGGAAGAAGTCACAGTTTTTGAAGAATAGCATTGAATATTTAGGTCACATGATAGAAAACGGAATGAAACCGTCACCGAAGAAAATCAGTGCAGTAACACACTTTGCGAAGCCTAGAAGCCGATGAAAAAACAAGTCCAGAGTTTCCTGGAACTCTCCAGATTTCCAAAAAATTATTCATGATTATGCCCGACTAGCACATCTACTATCCGAGCTGCTTAAGAAAGATGTGCCATTCCGATTCGGAATAGAAGAGAAAGCAACTTTTAATCAATTAAAAGAAAAGAAAAGAAAATTATCTACGAACCCAGTTTTGAAGATTTTCGATCAAATCATCAAAAGGAGATAGAATTGCATATGGACATTATGATCTTTAAAAATTGTTACGTTCAATTCAAATCATATATGAATCGTTAAATTCAAATCATATATGAATTTTGACAATAAAACTCTATTGTACAAAATAAAAAAATGAAATCCAAATTGCGTCTTTTCAACCCAAGAGTTATTACAGAGAATTAAGGACAAACAAAACAAAATTTAAAAAATTTAGGACAAATAAAACAAATTTTCGTGTAAAAATATTTGGCGCTGCTGGATCTAAAAATGAAACAATCAAAACCATTCAAACGTAATAATAAATTTAATTTGAATGTTACATTTATTAAAAAGAGGGTTGAATCCTGTAATTTTAAAAAATTACAATGATATTGCAGTACTACAGTTAACCTATATAATAATATTCATAACAACGCACAACAAAAAGTTCAAAACTTAAGTACTTGAGTCCTATACTTAATTTTAATCTGCATACCGTATTTATATTGATTATACTTACTCCCATCATATTTTGTTTCTAAAATTCTTTTAATACTATTAAATTAATTATTTCAGGAATAAAGCCAGACATAAAAGCCAAACGCAAGCTACTTTATCTATTATTTATCTATTATATTTTTGTTTTATATATTAGGTGTACAACTTTGCTTCCGCCGTTTTTTCCGAAATTCGAGGCTTTATTGTAAAAAACTAGTTATACATTTATGATTCAAAGTACTGTCCATCGCTGGCCACTACTTTCTCCAATCTTTCGGGTAGCGTACGAATCCCGCGTCGAAAAAACTGGTCATCTTTTGAGGCTATCCACGAATCGATCCAATTTTTTACTTCTTCATAAGAC
>Ga0157364_1007420_pt1 | contig 11354 bp, 5 predicted proteins | sample AttsexASBM2_FD_111476 | JGI IMG/M metagenome (GOLD analysis project Ga0157364, IMG submission 111476) | Fungus gardens microbial communities from leaf cutter ant in Ribeirão Preto, State of São Paulo, Brazil - Atta sexdens ASBM2 | ecosystem: Host-associated > Fungi > Mycelium > Unclassified ...
GAGGTGAGGTGAGGTGAGGTGAGGCGAGGCGCGAGGCGTCGCGCGATATAAGGCTTCTACTTACCGTGCAGTATATGAAGAAGGCCCCCAGAACAATCACGCGCAACAAAACCGGGCTGGCCGCTCGCACCACCTGCAACAAATCATTTCGCTCGTTCATTCACGCGCCGCTGGCCTGTGAACTGGCTGGCGCCGATGGGCAGGGAACTGAACACGCGTAAATAAAATCAGAGTCGCGCGACGAGAGCAACGGGCGGAAGATCGCGTCTCTCCCGTCTGATGACAATGCGATCCGGCAGAAATCGTATCTGTCAAAAACTGACCTCGATCTGCACTTTGGATAAATAGAGACTTTGGAAATGTCAAAAGTTTTCGTCTCTTGAGTTCGTAAATTCCTTAAGATTCTTCGGAATACTTTTGTATCCCGGGGGCTCTGAAAATTTTTATTCTCTTTTCCTTAAACGTTCTTCGATACTTATTTTAATTTAATTTAATTGTTAGCTTGATATTCTGAAAATAAGATATCTCTAAATTAAATGGACAATTTTGCTTTTTTAATTATTTTATTTCCAATACTCGCGGAGATTGTTATGGACGAAACTAATCATCCTTATTTTCAAAGGCAGTACTACAGAGTACGGGGAATTTCTCAAAATAGTATTCCACGTTATCTGTTATTTAAGTTATATCTCCCTTCAAATGCTTTATTTATGTTGCCAACTGCTCCCACAGCATTGTGCTCTCCAAGTTTAAATTCAAAATATACATGTTTGTTATGCACAGATGAATAGAACGGGTATCTAGGCATTCTCGCTGTTCACTTCGATTTATTCTATTCAACAAAATCTGTTTGTTTATTGAGATTGCACTCAAAGGGCATAGTTTACACAATCTGTTTTATTAGAGCGCGTTTGTTTAAAAGCCAGAAAAAGGTGACTGAACAGAAAATTGTATTTACAGCATTGAATAATAAAAAATATTTTTAAATAGATACATGCTAAATATCTCCTATGTACCTTTAAATAGAATATTCATATTTTATTCGATTTTTTTTTTCGTAACGTAATATACCGTAAAAATTTGTCAAAAATACATCGTTTCAAAAAAAGTACACATCGCGAATTGATGAAGAAACTTTAGTAGAGCAAATAAATTATTGTGGACAAAATAGTTTTTATTTTATTAATTTTTTTAAGTATTTCTCGTATCTGTTGGAGATACCATTTTGCGAGTTTACTGCATGTCGGAAGCAAACATCATGATGATATAGTTTGGCGAACACGACCTTTGCGACTATCCTACAATCTGTCCACGAAAATTGCTAAAAAGTCAACTACATACAATTTACATGATATTTTTTGCGGTAATAAAAACTACCGTGGCGCTATCAGGTTGGAATATTTTAGCTTGCTAACGTGCTAGACGATGCAAAAAAGTAAGTTAGTTTACCGGCGTCTTAAAATATGTACACGATGCTTTTTTACCATTAGCAGAATGGCATGTCTGTGGCCGATAAAGAAAAGCGTCATGTAAACCATGCTCTCTTTACTTATAAATTACTGCTTCGTAAAAACAATCTCGTTATGTGTGCGAAACTACAATATTTGTGATATCTGTAAATTTAAATCTTTCAATTGCTTACAACTCATAAATTATTCAACTCTTGCCAACTCCGCTAAGGAAGGGAGATCGATATTAATGAAGACGGAATACTTTGCATAATATAATGAAACTCGTAACGATATAATATTTAATGACCAGTCTGCGATATGTTAGACGGACGCCTGTAAGCGCGATACTCGCAGCGTGTTATTACGATACAGTAGTGTATTATTACGATCGCCTACCGCATTCTTAAAGCCGATAACGGATTATAAATGTGCCGCACCTAGTTTCATTCATTTGTGCTTTCATACGATATTCAAGAAACGTGCTGAGGTAAAGGAAAGGTCGTGCGCACATCACGATGAGAAACGCCGCAAAATCCGCCGCAGCGCTAACAGCGAGAGAGAATAATAGCGAATAAAGTGAGTTAAAGTTCGTCCCCTACAACAAAGCTAATTTCCCGTTCGCGTGTTCCGACTGTTTCATTCGCGCTCCGGGACAGACTTATTTGTCGCTTCCGTTTCACCCGGTTTTGCACCGTGTTCCATCTTGTGTGGATGACAAATAAAAAGAGAGAGGATATGAGAGAAAGGACGGGAGGAAAGGAAAGAGTTGGAACTCTCGCTCTTAACCCTCCTAGGGAGTTGCATAGGCTATTAAGTGCTATGAGCAGTAAAGTGCAGTTTCCTTTCTGGCAAAAGGCGATTTGCACGAATTACCGAAGCGGTAAGTCCAGGAAGGACGTACCTGCAGTTCGCGAACTTCGGGAGACGAACGTACTCTGTAACAACCTCTCCAACAAAAAACGATCGTTCCAACTGCTTTAGAGAGTTACGCAACATCCGCGAACTCTTCGAAGCGTATCTTTCTATATCGACTACATAAATTAAAGGTCGATAAATCGTGAGCAATCTGCTTCTTTCCCTTCCTTATTTACAGTGACAATGATTATCTAATTATAATTAAAAATTACAAATTCTCAGAATTTCTAATTGCGTCGGAAGAGCATGAGCAAGCTTGCCAGCTGTGAAATTCCAAACATTATAGTTAATGCGAATGCTGAATACGATAGTGATTGAAATTCATACAATTTATAGTACAAACTTGGGTGTTATTATTGCATGAACTTGAATGTAAACTAGAACAGAATATCGCGGAAGCAACTTGCAACATGAATTAATATAACGGTGCTTCGGATCGTCCGTTAAGAGGTGATTTGTACACGAGATTGATCGTGGAGAATGGCATTTCAATTAGCAAATCCTTGAGGGCTTTCATGATTATTAAAATACACGTGTCTTAAAATACATTGTTTTAATTCTACGAATGCCAAAGCGGATTATTAAAGCGTTAATTTATTAAACTAGTGTTCATCGATTCTTCGATCCTTTCTTTCTTAATAGAGCAATCTTTGAAATGGTAGAGAATATTTGTGTTTCACTTAAAAGAGCTTCGGATAGAGTTAGCGTGAATCCCTTATAATACACACAAGTTCCATTAGTCTGATTTTGAAATAATTCTCGTTATATCCGCAGACGAGGACAATTATTATGACCGTCGGGATATGCTATCTGAATATATACACGCATACATACACAAACAAAACAAACACAAACACACACATATATATATACACATACCGTCTGGCACTTCATAAGACTGATTACGGTACGATATTAAGCTTGTAAATCGTAACTCGAATATGGATGCTTGCTGGACGACATCAAACGACCGAATTTGCTCGAGCTAAGCTTGCGCGCTTCGCCGTTTATCTTCCAACTCAGATTTATTAATGGGGCCATTAAGGGAAGGAAGAAAGCGATTATTCTGTCCGCCTTTGTCTTGTCATCTAAATCTAATTAAAACATACTTGACTTTAATTGCGTCATACGTAATAAAGGTATTAATCCTACTTTTCTTAATTAGCATGCGATGATAATTTGAAACATTTCGCAATTAATTTTAATAAAATTATTCATCCTTTTCTATTTCAAAAAATTTCTTCTAAAATATTTTTATTATCATATTTATTATTATCGTACACAGGATGCGTATACAACAAAAACATGAGGATCTCTCGTGTGAAAAAATGTCGTAGAATAAAGAACATGGAACAAAATTTTTCACGCATAAGGATTTATCTTCGAGAGGAATAGTTTTGAATCGGAAAATTTATGACGCATTTATTCACCTTCTTTCAGTATATCAAATTGATTAAACAATTTTCATACTTTATTTTTGTTTAACTAATACGAGAATTATACATGGTAATGCACTCCTTGATCCACTTAATACAATACCTTTCCCTTATCTGACATAGGATCGTTTTTTACAAGAGCTTACAGGACATCACGCGCAATTTTAATGCACAGGATTCTCAGAACATGTCGCATGTTTCAGGCTCGGATCTCATCCGAGGAAAATCAAGAGGCAGGGAGCTCTATTCTGTAGGCGACGATGCCTCGGCGTTACCAATTTTAGGATTACGGTGACAGTGTACCATAGCAAATCTGGCCGTTTCTCTCTGAAATTCAACGGGGTGACTCGTCGCAAATTCCGCAAAATTATCATCGAAAGCGCGCACAGCAGAAATCTCCATCACTACCACCTCTTTCTTCTTTAGCTCCTTTTACATCGCGCCGCTTTTAATTAAAACAGATCCTCATTAGAATCATTCTCATTGCTTTTTCGCATTTGCAATTTCGCGATTATCTCGGGTAAGCGGCTGATTTTATGTACGTGGGATGATTTATGCCTTGTCCACCATCTGATACGTATGTACGATTTAAAGCTGCGGCGATATTCTCTGTGTTATAAATATCTAAATATCCCAGCACCGAGAAACTCTCCGAGAAACTTTGTTGAATATTCAGCAACATTAAAAATGCAAGGAACATGTCGCATCCTTACTTCAGAAGTGACATAATTCAAAAAATTTAGTTTCGCGTCTAGAAAAGGAGAAAAAAATGTTTTTTTAATTTGATAAAAAATTATTCACTAATCCAAAAATATCAGCAAAAAGAATATATTTCTTAACATGAACAAATGTCATTTTCATAATCCTCCCTTTTTTAGTCGCGATAATTTTAACGATTTTTTTTTATAATCATTCACCTCTTTAATTATATTGATCTTGACTTTTTTATAAAGTTAAATTAGTTCACTTTTGTTGACAGGATAATATTTATTCAATTCGTTTATGGTAATAATTTGAAAGTTACATTTTTTAAATTGTGTTGCTTTTGAAGTGAGAGAATACGATAAATATAATGTTTATCAAAAACAAAAATCGGATTATGTAAAAGCTTAAAACTAATTAGCTTAATAGGAAATTAATTCAATAATGAAAGAAATTTCCCAATTTTATATTTCTCGAAACATTTCTTAAATATGCGTTGATTCTACTTATTTCGAAATTCTTCCATGGCTTCATTAGTTCCTTTTCAAATGGAGAAATGAAATGCCCAGGTCATTACCGTCGCAAAAACACCAGGAAGCTCACCACGTGCCATTATTGCGTTAATTAGTGTCGGATCCCCGAGTACCTCTTTGATATCCAGAACAAGCCGAACAGCAGCGCTGCGTTTCACCCTCGTTAAAGGCAAAGACTGAGGTGCTATTTCACGAGCCCAAGGGCTCAATGAATGCAGGTGTTGGGAGCTCAGAAAGACTAATTAACACCTCGCGGTCGAAAGGATTCCTCGCATTTTTAATACGAAGACGGCTCTAATTTTATTTGAAGAGTCAGCGACAAAGAAGAAAGAGAAGACCGATAGTCGATATTCAGAATAAGCTCTTTATCGAAAAACGGATTTATTTGAATATAGAGTTGAGCGAGAACTGGATGTTTATTTACCAGTTCGATTTATTCGTACGAAACTTTATCTGTATCCGTCGTCGTTTGCATAATTTGAAAGGATGTCAATAATTATTCAGATAAATATTAAAATTGAATATATAACTGAGACAATTCCATAAATTTATTATATATAAAAGTAATAATTTCATAAATCACAAATAATATAATTCAAATAATTTTATAAATAAAAAGAAGAACGGTCGTTCAAGTGAGTGTTTAAATAATAATCGACATCAGATTATTAGAATAATTTCGAACTGTGACGCAAGCACAATCACGTAATATATAGGTGTCATGACATAATTATTGGATCACGGAACATTCATTCATTAGATATCGTTTAAAGAGACCCTCGTACACATAATCTCCGATACCTTTACACCTGTGATGTGTGTGTGTGTGTGTGTGTGTGTGTGTGTGTGTGTGATAAGAGGTTTCCAAATAATCACGCGCCACATCGGAGACTGTGATCTAAGAAGAGTAGGATTAACGTATTGACCCCGATTTATCCGATCGACTGTTAAGATAAGACATAATGACAATGGCACTTTTCTTCTACCGCCGAGCTTTTGTCACAGCATTCAGATATTATCCTTGTTCAAACGAGTCTGTCGGTCTGCACATGTCGGAAGTCTGAAAATGGAACTCGTGCAGAGAAAAAGAGGATATCACGCTGCTGCTAAAAGCGTAAAAATTTATATATAATTCTAAAATAGATAAAAGAGCGTGTTATTCGAAAATTAAATTATTACTTACGCGTATTCAGAAGGGGGGAGCGAATATTTCAGTTTTACTTATAAAAAAATACAATTTTATCTTTGACTCCAAGTAAGTAAGTAACCTTTTTTGTAAAAAAAATATTGTTGCTAAATAAAATATTTTCTTCTTCCTGTTACGATCATGTAAGTAATTTTTGCAACTTACGTTAGAGCTAACTTTGATAGTAGTTGAAAAGTATAAAAACAATTTTTGCAAAATTTTTGAGTCAAAAATCAATATATACAATAAAATACGATAAAATTATTTATAAGTACTTCATTCACACAATTATATATTTTTTAATAATTTTGTTTATACTTTTGTATTTTGCTTGTACTTTCATCAGAAAAAGAACAAAAGAGATTCACAAAAAGTTATGATTTACAAAACCTAATTTTTCATATTTAAAATTAGGAACGAGAAAAGGACATTCAAAATTCTAAAATATTCAAAAAGCAATTCATTTGCGCAAAAAAGTTGCTATTTATGTAATAATCAGAATTATATTAACCAGAAACTCTCCTTCCCTCGAAAAAAATCTTGAATGCTTGAATGCTCATGCTTGCGCGTCAAGTAGTTCGGAATAAATCGAGTTTGAAATGCATAATTTATAATATATAACCTAATTCGCAGGATTTTATGAATTTAACTCATTTTTGCAAAATAAATCAAAACGTCGTTTTAAACACCGTCTAACTGCAGCCTTGCTCCTGCATAAATAATGGATTTTGGACGGAATGTCATCTACATAGATATTTCACTACGAACATTACTTGGGCTCTTGTTGGGCTTTTGTCTGTACGGACTAGAGATTTATATGCTTGTAGAACGCGTTCTCTCTATTAACTATCGCAATTTTAGAAATTTATTGACTTGCTTGTGCGAACGCTTTAAAAGATAATAAGGTAACTGTTCTAATAACTGTGTCTAATCATTGAAATTAATATATATTTGTATTATATATAATTATAAAATATTTATCAATAACAGCAAGAAAATGTGACAAATTAAAAGAAAAAATTATATGTCTTGTACAGATTAATTGTAAATAATAAAAACAACTAATTTTAATTGCAAAATATTGTGAAAAAATTGTTCATTTCAAATTTCGTAGGGATATTCATATTTTTATCTTCTTTTTTATCTTAAGCAAGATCATCTTGAGTAAGAGTTCAACAAAACCATGGGATAATATGGAATATGTCTACATTCAAATTTTTAAAAATATGGTAATGCGCTTATCTAAACATGTATGTTCTTCATGATTATAAAAAACTGAAACATGAAAATAAAAAAAAAATTTTTAATTAAATTTCAAAAAAATTTATTTTATTAGAACTTCAAGTTATTAATACAACCGAGATATAGTTTAATATAATGAAATTTCACTTAAGTATTCTTTCTTAAATTTATATAGTATTTTTCATTTTTATTGAAAAATCGTAGAATACCACGTTTTAAGAATGAATTAGCTCTGAATTTGCGAAATAAAGATTAACTTGCAAAATCTTTTTCCTGTGAATAAACAGGAATATCCTTTTGTAAATATTGATAATATCGTAAAATACTGAAAAGGAAATATATTTGAAATTTTTATTGCCTCATCTCAGTTTGCTTAATTATAAGCAGTAGATACTTGTTGTAAACTGCTAGAAAAACCTTTCTGATAGAAAAGGTGAAAAGTACGCTGATATTACTTCGCTGATTTTTTTTTCGAATTTATTTAATAAAATATATAGAGCATGGTTAAAGAGGAGCAAGCTTATACGATACATTTTATTCATCAAAAATCAAAACGAAGCGGAACATCTCCACTATTTTCCAAAACGGTGCCATCGATAGGATTGGAAAGAACCTAAAGAGCCATGGCTCCTACCTTCACATGCCCATATTTCCATGTGAAAAGAGCGACGGCTGGCAGGCAAGCGATGATGCAGCACTCTAGGATAAGTATCGCCGTTCGCATCAGCCAGTTCAGGGATACAACGCAGGGCGAGCCATCCTCGCAGGACTCGCATCCCTCGGCACATGGCAGGCATTCGAATACTCCAATCTTGGTATATTGGCTCTTTTCACCCTATTAACAAATGCGGAATTATTTTTCTCAGAATTCTCTCTGCAAAGGAAAGCAAAGCCTGAAATTAGTCATCGCGATTAAAAAAGATATTTGTTTTCCGATAACAAATATTGGAATCACATCAATTTTCTGTTTTTCATTCAAATTTTGTGTTACAAATGGATTTTGTATTTGATTTCCAAATTACGGCTTTAGTGTGAATATATATATATATATATATACAGTGAGTGCAAAAAATATTCGTACAGGGGAGGATTCTTTTAAAAAATATTATTTTTTAAAAAAGTAAATATTAATTAACAATTTATTAAAATAGGTTAATTAAAACAACTAAAAACTTCAATTTGAATCAATAAATCTACAGCCATATAACATATATGGACATTATTTTTTTATGTTAAATTAACAAAGTTATATAGCTGAATGAAGTTAACGATTATAGATAATTATATTTGTAATAGCACAGACAATTGTTAATACAGAAAAGATAACTTTCTACGAAAATTATTTCAATATATAGATTATAAAATTTTTACAAAACATGCTAGCTGAGATAATATATACTTTTGCTACTGTAATGAAGAAAACTCGTTAGCAATTTTTTCATTGTAGTCAAAAATTAGCTGAATTAGCATACTGATAATTTAGTATTCCAACACTCACGCTGCTTACAGACATAATTTTATTAAATCATTCAATTTTTAATAATTATAAATATTGAACTTGCGCAGCAAGTCATAGTAGTAGCTTTACTGAATCATGCAATCTATTTTTTCAGTATATATCTTTTAAAATTATTTTATCTGAAAAGATGTGTAATGAAATAATATTATCTTAATAATAAGCAAAAATTGTATTATTCAAATGCATAAAAAGTATTTGTACAGTATTTGTCGGGAAATTTATTTCTGAGATTATGAAAACAATTATTTTCGCGAAGCTCTTTTATTTATATTAGGGCAGAACATATTCATTGAATTCCGGGTCAGGATAATTTTATATAATTTTATCACTACGTCACACATAAGTGGCACATACCGGTAAATAAGTATTTTTGTTTGCGTTTGTTAAATAATATATATTTTTCATAATAATTAAAATAATTATAAAAATTGTTATAAAAAAGAAAGCATAACATGCTAATATTACATCACATATCATAATTATGTATGATGTAAAAAAATTATTTTATAATTATACGTTTCTTTTATATCAAAGAGCTTAAACGGAAAGTTCACCAGTTCACTGATGACCTACGGTATATGTGGAACATGTTGATAAATTGCTAATTAATATTAATGTTTTAAAATAAGATTTTTCTTATAAAAATCTACTCTGCATGAATACTTTAACATTCACTATAATTCTCTATTTGAATATAATTTCTATTCTAAATCAATTCTATAATTAGCAAAAATATATAATTCCATTCGAATATAATTCTATTCTAAGTTGATAACATCTTATCATTATATATGTGATCATACTTCTCTCTTCGCAAATTCCTTTCTCTTTAGTATTTCATAATATTTACCATAAATGCCTGAGCATTAATAAGACTCGACATATATTGTGAAAATGTAATTCTTGAAAAAAGTAGTGAAAAATTTTTTCCAAAATGTACAAAATAATCTATTTTTACCATCAGGACGACACTAAAAAATATAATATAAGTACTGTTTAAATTTAGAAAAAAATCATGCTTAAAGGATTGATTTTTAGGACAAAAAATGCTTAAAAAATCACACATAAAAAATATTTTATCGTGCGAAACTAGTGGATAACTTCTCTCTCTCTCTCTCTCTCTCTCTCTCTCTCTCTCTCACTCTCTCTTGTATAAAAGACTAATAAAAAAGGAATAAAATAAATTCCAAGCTTTTTTTTCCAGTTTTCTTTCGCAATGGGAAGGACAAAAAATCCTCTTGTAAAAAAGTAAAGAATAATTATTTTCGAGCTCCTACTTTCTAGCGTTCTTTCAAATCAACAATGCGCACATTAGCGGTGCCCACGACGGTTACGAAAAAAAAATGACACATCGTTAATATTCCAGGTTTCTGGTTATTAAGGATGTTTGGCGGAGGAGATATCACCCATTGTAACCGTTTGCGGTTACAAACGGTCGCGCCAACTACTGAAAGGTGCGATTGGAAAATAGTTTTACCGCGTCGTGCGCGCGATGGAAATGCCCATCAAATCACAAAAGATACGTAACACGCGGTGACAATAGATGCCATCGCGCCTCGCTGTCAATACCCATTTCGCTTCTGCGAGCACAGAAGTGACGGCTGGTCCGACGGACGTGAAAACTGCACTGGAAAAAAACGCCGTTTCTCCACCATGCGCCGTAATAGAATGCGCGGTAACGTGCGTTATGTCGTAACGCCGCGCCGTTGCCGCCAGCGACGATCTAATTGCGCTGTCGCGACGATCCTCCACTCTGCGATCCTGTTTTTGAAGCCAGAGAACCGAACGGGAAAATGGAACGCGATATCCTGATAGCTGGATATTCCATTCAAACTGCACTTTACGCGGTAACAGCGGACTAAATTTATCGAAAGTTTATGGAAATGAATTTCAAATTGCATATCGTTATCAAATGTTATATATAATTGCCATACAAAAAACAAAAAAGTATTTAGCTTATCGACAAAATCATGATTTATTTTTCAATCGGAAATCAATTGTTCTCGTCAATTTTCACAAATTTATAGATATAATTTCCATTTTTCTATACTGGGTTACATTTTAATAAGAGATTCAGATTCTACTATCAATTTTACTTTTAAACAATTGAATATTTTTCTCCGATTTTTTAGCAAATAATTGATCCAATCGTAATTGAATACTGGCACACTAGAAAAAAAAATTTTTGGAGCCTTTAGAAAAACTGTTTAGTTGAGACATTTTTAAGAGCAACCAAATATTTTATTTATGTCACGAAAACTGTAGTTGCTTTTGCAAAATAATTTCTCTGTTTTATAAATAACAAAAATATTTGTACATACCAAAATATATCTAAATTTAATTTACATAAAATTACAGTTTTATTCAGTA
>Ga0157364_1007421_pt1 | contig 11354 bp, 12 predicted proteins | sample AttsexASBM2_FD_111476 | JGI IMG/M metagenome (GOLD analysis project Ga0157364, IMG submission 111476) | Fungus gardens microbial communities from leaf cutter ant in Ribeirão Preto, State of São Paulo, Brazil - Atta sexdens ASBM2 | ecosystem: Host-associated > Fungi > Mycelium > Unclassified ...
ATACAGCGAGGGCTCCTTGTCGAGTTCTCTTGTAATCCCCCACTCTTTACTTGATAGCCCTACTGAGAGCTTTACTGCTTGTGAGATCATTTGTCCTTGAGTGACGAGTGGTTGCTACAACACTTGATTGCTCTTGTAGTATCTGATGCCAGCATAAAGAATCAAGTTGCTACTTCTATCTCTCATATCCATGTTCATAACAAATAAATCATTAAAATGATCTATTACATGGTTAATATCATGACTACTGGAGCCAAATTGTTTACTATAAGATGTGGCATAAATCAAGCCATCAATCTCCAAGGCATCAGAAAAATTGTAGTTATCACAGACTTCATTCATTCTGCTAGAAAATTTTTCGATTATACATCACATCCTTTTCAAGTTCATACAGCCTTAATCTTCTATGAACTTGAGAAGTTCTTCAATACCAACATCAGTAATACCATCAAATTCTGGAAATGCTCTAGTCAAAGTGATTGGTTTCTTCACAAAGCTATTGATAGAGAAACTTAGAAGTTCTGACACACCCCAACTTTTCTGTAGAAGTTGTCTTGGGACTTTAGCAAGAAAAGAGAATGCAATGATTTTATCAATAAATGGAAGATGACCTTTCAAGCATCAGATGACAAAGGTCGTAATTTTCTGGAATTGTTAGATGATGAAAACAATCTGCTTGAACCAACCTACTCTAAAGGTGGAACGTGGCTCAAATACTTTGGTTACTCAAATCTGTTATGTGCTAGAGCTATAAGAGCAATCATTAACTATACACTGATCAGCGAGTATTGACTAAGATTCTTTCCCCTATAAAGGTTTCAAGTGTTTGTATAGTACTTACCCTATTAAGACTAAACAACATATTTTATATAAGTACAAAAGATACAACAACTACTGAAATCCAAGAAGGGATACAATAGGTCATCTAGGTGTATAACAGTAATGCTTTCTTGTTTGGGGAAAATATTACATGATCTTTAAAGCTTGTTGCTTTGTGATCTCTGTTTTATTCCTTTCTTTTATTTAAATTTAAATTTAAATTTATTTTTTAGTTCTCTTCTCTTTCTCTTTATATTGTATGTGTCTTAATGTATGTAGTTACGAAGTAGCTACCACAGTCTGCCCTTGTGCTCTGTGTAATAAATTGTTGATTTAAAAAAAAAGTATACCATGATAATATCTCTTTTAAGGTTTCACCTTCAGAGGAACTTGCCACTTTTTTTATCTTGTCCAACTTCTTCAAATACTCATTCTCAAACTTCTTGTTATTCTACTCAAACAATATTTTTGCTGTATATTTTTCCAGTAATTCACTCCTCTTAGACATCTCTGCTTTCAGATTCAAAAGTTTCTGTTTTCTCTATTGTACTCTTCTTATCTCTCCCTCTCTAATCTCTTTCTTAAATTTCTTTACTAATTCTATCATATTTCCTAAATTTTCCAGCCCTTTCCAATTGTCTTTTTCTATTATATATCCATTCTATCTAACTAAATACTTTGGTTTCTCTCTTATATATTTTCTATTCAATATTTTTTCAACTTCATATTATTTTTCTTTATTTATCTTTACTAGAGAAGATGGGATCTTTTTTTGTTTCTCTACTTACTCTTGATATAATATTATCCTGTTTACATTAAACACTGGATGAATCTTTATCAATGCTGGTAGCTCAACTCTATTATATTTTTTGATATAATTTTCTTTATTTTATACAGTTTCACAAATCTCTCAATCAACTTCTTGATCTTTCTGTTTCTCATCTGCCACATCAAGTTTTTCATACTTAATGAAACACTATTTTCCACTTTATACTTGACTTCCTTCTTTCTGTTTCTATCTATATATCTTTTTATCTTATCTTGTGACTTTTTCAACATTGCTCATTGCTTTTGCTTTTTCATGCATTTCTTTCATTTCATTTACAAAATTTTCTACTTTCACTTTCTTTCTCATTTCAAAGCTCATTCTCAGTTCTCTATTTTCAGTTTTCTACCATAGTTAACTTCAAATAGTAATAACTTTGTTACTAAATATACCTTTTTGTTAAAGGTAAACTCTGTAGTTACTAACTATTCTGACCAATTTCCTTATTTATGATTAATATACATTCTTAGGTACTGTTTTAACTCTTGATTTGTTATTGATATCTATCTGTTTGTTTGTGGATGAAAAGCTGTTGATAGCTTTATTTTTATTTCTAACATTTTATTCAACTCTTTTATCAACTCTGCTGCAAATTGTGACTTTTTATCTAAAATTACACTCTCCACCACCCCACATAACTTTTATATATTATTTCTGAACAACTTTACTAATCTCTCTGTTGTTATTTTCTGTTGTTGCTATAAAGTATAGTATTTTCAAAAACTTATTATATACTACCAAAATTGAATTATAACTCTTTAATACCAGTAAATTTGTAATAAAGTCTACTAATATATATTGCTATAGTTTTTCTAACACTGTGTTTAGTCTCAATTTTCCTACTGACATTTCTATTCTATTTTTTATTCTTTGATACTACATACATCTCTCTATATATTACTTAATTTCTTTGTTACTTCTGGCTACCAATAATTTCTAGTGACAAACTCTACTTATCAGAAATCTTCTAAGTAGACTTAGACATTTTTATTTTTCTGATCTTTTATAATTTTTTTCTTTTATAGTTTAGTTTCTTTATTTTCTTCTTTGATAACTAAGGGTGTGATATCATGTCACATGTGTTACAGTCATAGTTACACAGTCATGTGACTTAGTAGAACATTATAAAAACTACTAGAAAAACTTAGTCATAGCTTTAAGATAGATTAGAGGTATATAATATTATGACCTTAGGCTTGGCTCAGATTGCAACTTAGGCAAAGACTTGAGTTGAGAGATAGAAAAGGATCAATTGGTAAAGTGTAAAGATACAGGATTGTATCCACAACTATATATATCTATTGTTCTTGAGGAGAACATACAATAAACATGTGTCCATAATATTACAAGATATGAGGAGAAGATAAGAAAACAACAAGAAAACAGTGCCTTCTATATAAGGCACTGACTGATACAAGCTATGGCACAGCTGATTGTTGTGTTATAAAGAACAAACCCTCAACCCTATGGAACATGCTGAGATCATGATGTAGACATGAGGAGGTGATCATAACATATAGTCTAGTAACTCTTTATATTGAGTGAGATTAGTATTTATGCCCAGCTCCAAAATGAGTAGATATTTGATCAAGATACAACAAAACTCTCTTCTTTGTTATTATCTTCATCATCTAAGTTCTCTTGTATACTTCTATTCTGTTACAACCTTAACTTGGCTTAAATTACAACTTAGACAAAGACTTGAGTAAGAATGGGGAATGGATTAATTGGTAAAGTGTAAGGATATAAGAGAGTATCTATAGCTATATATACTTATTGTCCATAAGAAATACATACATTAGAAATGAGAAAACAATGAGAGAAAGCATAAGAAGGTCTCTACATGAGGTGCTAACTGATTATACACATGGATAAAGCAAGGTGCAGTCTATAATGAGTCAGACAATGAAACAACTCCAATATATATTGTCTATAAGACAATCTTCTATAAAGCATGAGACATCAATCATAATAATATCCCCTTTTTAGTATTCATATTCCCATGAACTAGTCTAAAAACACTAAATCTCCAACAACATATGAAGTTACCAATTTTTTCATTAAATCTATAATGAGTTCTCCTTATAACATTAGAATTATGAAGAAAGGTTTATATGGTGGTCTGCTTGAATACATTTTAATTGGAAATCCTTATCAAATTGTATCTGAGTTATATTTTTGTTGAATAAACTCAGCTACAATCTCTTTCCATAACAGAGAATGCTGCCCTTTTGGAGGATGCTGAATGATCCTAGATTACAGGATCCAAACACAGAGAGGTCACCTCAGGAGATAAGGAGGAACAACGGCCTTTCAAAAAGGCTAAAGGGAGGAAACCAGGAAAGTACTGTGGGGATACTAGGATCAAGATAGGGGGTGTTACAATCTCAAGACTTTAGAGTGGGTCAAGAAAAGGAATCTTGTATAGGATTTACATAAGAGAACTTGATAGAGAACTCTGTACAGAATTGTCTACCTTTTATACTAAACTACAATGGTCTGTGCTACTACTTTTCTAACCTACCCTAAAGACCATATGTTTGCTTTAAGGCCAACATGTGTAAGATACATTGTTATGATGTCATTCTTTCAGAACCTTTCTACATCCTTCTCTGTGACCTTGTGACTTGTGACCATTACTATTACCATGTCATTTGATGTGACTGATATATGTCAGTGTGATCATGATATCACTCTAACTCTAACTCCAAGTTCCCAAAATAGAAAATAAAGGAAAAGAAAATAGAAATGAGAAAAGAAAAGAAAATATCTAAAGTCCACTGTCTTAAACTCTAACAGGGAGTGCTAACCTCTGTGAGAGATGTGTGTATACTGGGCAGGATTGTCTGGTGCACAATTCAAGGTGAGTAAACAAATTTTTTCTTTATTTTTTCTCTACTAATAGTGATCCTTTCATAGTTATTCTCTTGCCTGTGCCGGATACATTGCTATCAAGCAGCAGTGTGTCCTATACACTAATACCAATATCCTGGCTATGATCCCTACCTATGGTGGGATCTTAAGTATCATTGAAAAAACACTCCAAGAGCTTGTGGAGGAGTACTGAGGTGTTAGAAAGTCACTCTGTGACTTGGTGGAGGATCAGGAAAGGAATACAGCCCAATTAGCAAGAATTGGGGCTATAGTGGAGTGAAGATGGAGTGAAGATGAAGTTTGAGAAAGAATCTGCAGGAGAACAAAAAGAAGAGTAAGGAAGAAAGCAGAGATGATGTAGAGAGGTCCAAGAATAGTCTCAGGAAGAGTTAAAAGAAGGTAGAGGAGGGAGTTCCATCATCTGCCTCCTGCTAAAATAGTTTTTTGTATTGTTTTTGTTTTATTTTGAATTTCATTGGTTTCTTGTTATATCTAACTGTGTGAGTAAGAAATTAAGAGAATGAGATGAAAATAAAGTCTGAAAGTTTGAAGAGAAAATCCTGTAAAGAGTGCATGAAAGCTAAGGTTAAATAAAAAAAGATAGATTGAATATACTAAGAAATAATGAAAAAATCACCATTAGAAAGTGCACAGAGACAGAAGACAAGTGCAATAGTGTGATTAGGACAAAGAGAGTGGACTAAGCTTAGCAGGATATGCAATATGGAAATTAGATACCAAGTTGGCTACATTGTCAGGAGTACAGTATGAAGTATATATATAGTACTAGCCAGATGTCAAAGCTAAGCTTGACATTGCGCACTTTTAGCATAACTGGTTTAGTGGCTGGTCTGTTCCTAACATATATGAGTGAGTTCAGATGCTAGGATCCACTCAAATTTGTCTTTGGTATCTTTATATCCTAGCCAGATCACCTTGTACAGGAGTTTGCATGCTCATCAGTAATTAAGTTTGGAGTCCACTATCTGAGAAATTTTGTATTTGGGTTCTCTGTCAATTATAACTGGAGCAGGGGCTAGTTGTATTCTCTTAGAGAAAGAGTTGGACATGGTAGGTTTGAGCATAGATACATGGAAAACTGAACAGACAGAGCACATAGACTCTGGAAGACAGAAGGTGAATAGTAGTATACTAGACTGGGAAATGATTTCATAGGGTCCAAGATATTTTTTGGAAAGCTTTTTTGAAGGCCAAGTAGTTTTGAATAATTGAGCCTTAACAAAGACTTTATCACCTACTTTGAAATCAGAAGTGGGAGAACATCACACATTAGTAGACTTCTGATAATACTGTTGGGCCATAGAGATTTCAGCTTTGAGGGTACTCTATAACTTATCGAGATCTATGACGAAGTCACAAGTTCAGGAGAAAGCAATATCATGTTCAAAGTGAACAGTGATGTTTGAATGATATCCTTTATTAGCAGATAATAGAGAAACACTGGTAGTAGCACTCAGTGTTGTGGCAACCACTAGACACAAAGTCTAATAATCACACAAAGCAGTAAAGCTATTAGTAGGCTATTGATGTGAGAATCACAAGAGAACTCAATAAGAAGTCTCTGCTGTATTGCTACCCTATTTATATAATTTACATGTGGTCCATGCTACTTAATATTTACCCTACCCTAAAGTCCATGTGTTGTTCATGAGTGTACTATGTGTACACCACAAGGTAGACATGCTATTGACATGCTTCTTAACATCATCCATCTAGTTCATTTTAGTCCTGCTCTATATCTATGACCTCACATCATGTGATATGTCATGTGACTGCAGTCACATGCCTCTTCATTGTTAATAAAAAGAAAAAGAAAAAGAAATTCAAAAGAAAGAAAATATAAAATCAAGAAAAATAGATAAAAGAAAAAGAAAAAATATTAGTGTCCTAGTGCACCATAACACTTAGAGCATTGTTGTAAGCAAACTCCACCAGAGATAGAAGTTTGGACTAGTTGTCTTGTTGGTAATTACAATAAACATGGAGGTATTGCTTGAGGATTTGATTCATGTGTTTGGTTTATCCATCACCTTTGGAATGGTAACCTGAAGTGAAGTGAAGCCATATGTCTAGAGCAGTGCCTAAAGAATGGAAGAAGTTTGACATAAACTCTGAGCCTCTGTCAGAGATGATATGGGAAAGAATACTGTATTTGGAGAACATATGAAGGATGAACAAATGTGCTAAGTCTGCAGACATGATAGTATCATGAACAGGGATAAAGATTGCCTGCTTGGTGAGCTAGTTGACTATGACCAAGATAGCATCAAATATAGAGGATGATGAGAGTTTCTTGATAAAGTCTATAGAAATGAAATTCCATGGTTATTTGGGAATAGGAAGTTGTTTGAGAGATCCATAGAGCTTGTAACATTGTGGCTTGGATTGTATACAAGTGATACAGAACTTGCAGAATTGTTGTACATCAGCATGGAGACTGGGCCAGGGAGTATCTATAGAGAACTAGTTCCAGTGTTTTGTTTTGACCATAATGTCCAGCAAGTATATGATCATTATTCTAGAGAACACATGTGCAGAGATTACTAGCAAATGATATATAAATTCTGTTGTTAAGGAGGAGAAGACCTTTAGGGTCTGTAGACCACTGGCCATCTGCAAAGGTGTGTTTTGTAGCAATTGAGTTACCAGGGAGAGCTGAAAGGATGTTTCAGTGTAGGGTGTCCAGATCAACAACTATAGCTACATGGAAAGAGAGAAAGAGAAGAACAATAGCTCATATGGAGGCTGCAAGTTGTTCTTGAGTGAAGATTGGTTCTCTCTTTAGGATAGACATTCCAATATTTAGTGAGAGCATCCAGTTTGATACCAAGACAACCAGGATGGAACCTGATGACAAGGTTGAACTGAGAGAGGTATTCGGACTACCATACTTGTCTTTGGGTCAACATCTTAGTAGTGGAAAAGTACTTAAGGTTTTTGTGATCTGTAACAATGTTAATGAGATAGGCTAGACCCTCCAGATAGTGTTACCAGATTTTGAAAGCTTCAAAAATGGTAAGTAATTTCTTGTCATGTATGTTATAGTTTAATTCTACTATGGTAAAAGTGTGAGAGTAAAAAATGACTGGATGAACTTCATTTTCTTCATTAACAATGGAAAGAATTGCAGTGAGAGCATAGTCTAAAGTATTAGTTTTCACGATGAGTTGAGCATCGGGAATCTAATGAGTGAGAATAGGAGCAGAGGTAAATGTCTTCTTGAGGGAATTGAAAGCATTGTGACAGAAGGAGGTCAAACTTCTAGGGAATGTCCTTCTGGGTGAGATATGTTAATAGAATGATAATGTCTGAATAGTTGAAGATGAACCAGTAATAGAAATTAGCAAAACCTAAGAAGGATTGAATATCCTTGACTTTCTTGGGCTTCAGCCAGTCTTGAATAATCTTTATATTGTCGTCAGACATAGTAAGGCCAGAAGAAGAAAGGATGTATCTCAGATACTCTACTGACTTAAAGTGAAATTCGTATTTCTCTGCTTTGGCATCAAGGCTAACCTTGTGGAGATACTTGAGTACTTTCTTAATATGCTAGTGATGTTTGGACATGTTATTCGAGTAGATGAGTATATTATCCAGATAGATCATAACACAAACATCCAAAAGGTTAGAGAAAATATTATTTATGAATTGCTGGAAGGCTGTAAGAGTATTGGTAAGACTGAAAGACATTATAGACTACTCAAATGATTTGTAACATGTTCTAAAAGCAGTATTCCATTCATTACCATCAGTAATGTGAACTAAGTGGTAAGCATAGCAAATATCTATCTTTGAATAAACTAGAGCTTTGTGAGGTAAGTCCAGCAGATCGGAGATGAGTAGGAGTAAATAGCAATCCTTTTTGGAAATGTAGTTAAGACTCTGGAAGTCAACACAAAGGTGCAGTGAACCATCTTTCTTCTTGATGAATAAGACTGGTGCACCATGCAGAAAGGAGGTTGGTTGGATAAAACCCATATTAAGGTTTTTCTTAATGAATTTCTTGAGAGTCTCTTGTTCAAATGCTGAAAGAGAGTATATAGGGCCAACTGGAGGTTGAGCACCTTCTTCCAGATTAATTTGGAGGTCATAAGGGCAATGAGGAGTGAAGACTTCAGCTTTGGTTTTGCTAAAAACATCAGCAAATTTATGATATTAAGAAGGGACATTGGAAAGGTTAGGACTCTCTACAAGTTTTGTGGAGTTAGCCTGAATTTCTAAAGAGCAAAGACAGAGTTCAAAGTTGCTAGAGTCTGGAAGTTTTAATGCATATAAAAATGCTGCAGCATCAATGATAGCAATATTAGGTTGCTTAGAGGTAGACACAAAGGTCTTAGATGCAGGTATGGAGACTGTAGAATCTGATGATTGCAGAGAGGTGTCAAGAGATAACAGAGATGCCAATGGTATATTGGCTGCAATGTGAGAGGGAGCAAGATTTTCCCACAAAGATAGATAGAAGTTTATTAACCTATTTACCCAGTCAATCAGTGGATTGTATCAGACAAGCTAGTTGTATCCAAGGACTAAAGAGCAGGAAGAATCAAGCAGAGTGACATAGAAGTCCAGATTCATACAATTATTGATAGGAGAAATTATGGACAGGTTAGCAGTTTTGGAGATAGTGCTGTCTGATGAACTATCAAACAAGTGAAGGACAACCTGAGGAGTTGTGGATGTCTTCAGATGGTGAGTATTCACAAATTCTAAGTCTACAAAGCAATGAGTAGACCTGGAGTTGACAAGAGCTCAGAATGGGATTTTATTAAGGTAACCCTGACCAAGGATCAAGAGAGAAGTAAGGGAGACAAAGAGTGAATGTGGATCAGAAAGAGTAGATACATTGAGTTGAATGGAACTCATTGCTGTACAGGGAAGTACAATATAGCCCTCAGTCTATGTGAAGTCCTGGGAGTTGCTCTCTATTTTTCCAAGGGTTTCTTAGAAGCAGTTGCTGAAGCACTATGGCTCTTGGAAGTGACTGTAGTCTGCTTTTTGGGATAGGAGTCCAACTTGTAGTCTTCTGTACCATAATAGAGGCATAGATTATTTTTGAGATACTTCTTGTACTCGTCACTGGTCAACTTGCCATTATTAGCTAGCTTGGAAGAGAGGTCCACCTACAGAGAATTTGATTGTTTTCTAGAGGCAGGGGATGAGGATGGTTTGGAGAGAGATGACTTAGCAAATGAGGCCACTAGAGTGTTAGATATGTAAAGCTTGGATGCTAGCTTTTTCATTCAATGTTCTTTTTCTCTTTCTTTTTCATATCTTTATTTTGGGATCTAGGGTTAGGGTTAGAGTGACATCATAATCACACTGTCACACATCAGTCACATCAGATGATATGGTTACAGTAATGGTCATATAAAACATGGTAGAAAGTTCAAGAACAATAATGTCATACAATATATACAACATATGTTGACCTTCTAGCTAATACATGGTCTTTAGAGCAGACTAGAAATAGCTGATCACAGACCATTAGTAGTTAGTATATAAAGGTAGATACATTATACAAGAACTCCATTGAGTTCTCTTGTGTTAATCCTAATATAAGGTTCCTTTCTTTGATTAACCCTAAGGTGTCATATGCAAGTCCATCTGTTTGGAAATTACATCCTCACAGTGATATCATCTCCCAATTATACAAGCCTGCCTTTCATGATGGCCATCTTTCTCACAACATGTCTTGCAACCATTCAGGTATTCTGTCTTCCACAGTAGAGATACTCCTATTTGACTCAGTCTTCCATGATAGATGTTATGAACTTATTCCTTAGAGTAGGAGATAAGAACAATCCTTGTATTAGAGTAACACAAGAGAACTCGATAGAGAACTCTGTACAGAATAGTCTACCTTATATATAAATACCCAATGGTCCGTATGAGCTAAATTTAGTCTATCCTAAATAACCATGTGTATTATATATTGTATGATGTCATCCTTCTAGAACCTTCTATGTTTTTTTATGCGTCTTATGACTCGTGACCATCACTAGCCCTAACCCTATGTTCTAAAAATAGAAAAATAGAAAAATAAATCGAAAAGAAGAACAAAGATAAAGAAAAACTAAGTCTACCATTTGTGAACTTGACAACAGAGTTACTTCTATCAGTGTCTCAATACTAAAACCTCCACTTGGGGTAATAGGGGCTACACCACTGAAACTCTGAGTATCTCCTATAGTAAGCATCTGTATATAAGACTAGTAGTTATACTGTAATACGCTAGTCTGATAATCAATGAAAATAACTTCTTATTGAACTCAATCTCTGGTGTTCAATGGTGACACACCAAATCAGTACTCACTCTCATCTCAGACTTCTTCTTATTCTCTGAAATCGTGACCACGTGGCAGACAGATAGTGCAGCACATAAGCTGAAGCCAAGGTCATTCCATGAGTCCACACATCTCTGAGTCTATCTTGCAGACTTTCACCCTCAGTGTGAACTGTGCCTGATATAAGGTCATTGAATCATAATACAGAGATGGGTTTGTCTTATTCTGGGGAGCTGTGGCATTAATAGTAGAGAAAGCTTTTTCTTGCTTCCAGAAGTGAGACTCAAGAGTGTTGTAGCAACCACTCATCACTCAAGGACAAATAATCTCACAACTAGCAAAGCTCTCCAATGAGCTATCAAGTAACGAATGGGGGAATTACAAGAGAACTCGACAAGGAGCCCTCACTGCATTGCTCCTCTATTTATATAAGTTACATGTGGTCTGTGCTACAACAATATGTTTACCTCATGTCCATCCACCATGCTTCTACCTCATGTCCTATTACTCATCCACATGTGTTTTCCTTA
>Ga0157364_1007422_pt1 | contig 11352 bp, 12 predicted proteins | sample AttsexASBM2_FD_111476 | JGI IMG/M metagenome (GOLD analysis project Ga0157364, IMG submission 111476) | Fungus gardens microbial communities from leaf cutter ant in Ribeirão Preto, State of São Paulo, Brazil - Atta sexdens ASBM2 | ecosystem: Host-associated > Fungi > Mycelium > Unclassified ...
CCTATAGTAATACTTCTTGTCAATATTTAATCTAAAAGCCTGCCTTCTATAGTGGCCACCTTTCTTGCAACACACCTGCACAGTAGTAATGCAACAATCTGAAAATTCCATCTTTTACAATAGAGATACTTCTATCCAACTTGGTCTTCTATAGCAGAGTTGTACTCCTGTCAGTATTTTAACACTAAAACCCCAAGCATCCCCTATAGTATATCCTTATATATAAGACTAGTAGTTATACTGTAATTTGCTAGTCTAATAATTGACAAAGATAACTTCTATTGAACTTGATCCCTAGTATTCAACAGTGATACACCAATCAGTACTTATTTCATTTTGGACTTCTTCTTTACATTGGAAATTATGACCATACAGTAGACAGATAGCATAGCACATAAGCTAAAGCCAAGGTTGTTCCACAACTCCACACATCTCTGAGTCCATCTTGCAGACTTTTATCTCTAGTACAAACCATATCTAACATACAGCATGTTTAATATATGTTGACCTTAAGGCAAACACATGGCTGTTTAGGGCAGGCTACAGACTCTGAGCTAGTAGTATATAAGGTAGACAATCTTGTACAGAGTTCTCTATTGAGTTCTCTTATATTAATCCTAATACAAGGTTCTATTTATTAATCAACTCTAAGATCTTTGAGTCATAACACTTTCTTACTATTCTTTTTCTTATTTTAAACTTAGTAAAAGAAGAAGAAGTGACATGACAGTTACATATATTACAGTCACAGTCATAATAGCATATGACACAAGAGAAGAGTGATATCATATATCTTATAATAAGATAAACTCTTAAGTATATGACTTATAACATTTTAAATATGCTAAATATAAAGTGTATATAGATCATATACTAGAGATATATAGAGTAGACTCATCTGTACTAAGAACTCTACCAAGTTCTCTTATATTAACTAATACAAGATTGCTCTTTTATCTTTATACAAGAACTTAAGTTATAATAGAATTAGTCTTATTATGACATTAAGCTAGAGCTCAGGTTGCACTTAGGCAAAGACTTGAGAAGAAGGTAAGGGATGGTATAATTGGTAAAGCATAAGAATACAAGAGAGTATCTATGCTATATATATTACTAAGCAATGTGTAGTTCATAAAGCATATGAGTCAGATAACATGAGAGAGTAGTAAGGATAAAGCAAGGTAAGAGCACCTACTATATGAGGCACTAACTGAGACTACTTCTGCACAGCCAATCATGTCGTTATACCCTATGTCCATCTCCATGATACATCCTCAATGTATTGATTGTAACAATACCCCATTTTCAGCTTTCATGTTCTTATGAATTTTAGACCAATACCTCTAGTTTTCCTACCACATACACTGCAACTGTCTTCTTGTTAGAACCTATAATGACTTGTCCTCAATTATTGATTGCAATAAAGAATAGTTCATATGGTTGTCCCTCTTGGAACATCCTAATAGAATATCTATTTCTTGATGTTTCTGAATTATGTTTGTTGTCCACCAACACCATTACTACTTCTTTCCAGAAGTCAGGGTCTTGTTCACCCCTAGATCAAAGCAATTGATAGTGAGGTGGTAGTTGGAATATTCTTGTTTGAGTGAGTGACTTGACAAATTTTATGTACTTGATGAGGTTGTCAATTTCTTTGTCAATAAAACTTGAGCTCTTGGTGAAAATTGATTCTGACACTTTGTATAGCTTGATTAATATCACTTCTTCTTCTTTTACCTTTCCTTTATTCTCTTCTTGTTGTTCTTCATCAATATATAAGTCTTATATCTCCTGAATATTTTTGTCCACATAATTGTTTCCTCTTTCCTTGTATCAATCCAATTCATCAGCTAGCATTCTCTGGACTTGAAATGCTTATTCATCCATATCACTTTAAACCAGATATTGAAGGTCCTCTAATATTTGAGTAATATCCATTGTATTTGTCATTCTGTTGTTTATACTTGTTGTTAAAACAGATCCTTCCACTTTTGTTATCATTGTGTTTGCTTCTTCTACCATCTTCTTGATATCCTTCACCATTCCCTTCAATGTCTTGTGATATAACCTCATCCAGTCTTCTCTTTCTCTTTTCATGACTTGAGCCTGGTCCATGTTGTTTAGTTTTCTGGAAATGTATGGGTTTGGGGAAACAGGAGCAGTAGTGTAGTTGTTGGAAATTTGGAAAGACATTTGCTTTAAAAGTTCAAGTGAATGCTTGAGTTGTTGAAATGGGATTTTATCCCCCCTCTTTATAGGTTTCAACTCAAACACCTGGCCCAATAATCTTCTATTATCTCTTTTGCATGAGGCAACCCCATTTCTGCTATCTATTGGTCATGTTTGTCTCCATATCCTTTCCAATACACTAGGTATTATGTTCCTCCCCCGTGTTTTCTGTGCTTCCTGACTTCTTCTACTTCATATTCCTCTTCTTCATTAATAATTGTTGGCAGAGGTGCTGGCTTCTCATGTTGTCTTTTGAACTTTGGCTCCACACATCATGTCAGCAGGTCCTTATTGAAAACATTATAAATTGCCTATCCTTCCTGAAGTTTCAGCTGGAATGCTCCCAAGCCAATGTCCTTTGAGATCCTAAAAGGCCTATATCTTTTATTATCTAACTTTTTGAGGGTTGATTCAAATGGATGTTTTTATTTTTAAGCCACATGTTGTCTCCAACATTTAGTCCTTTAGGATTCTGCCTTTTCTTGTCAAATTGCTTCTTCATCATTTTCTGTACTTCTTCCATTGCCTTTGTTGCCTGTTCCCAACTCTTCTTCATTTCGATAAGAAATTCTTTTACTCGTGGAATCTCCATTTGAACCACAAGGTTGCCTTTTTATGGGTGTCTTCCAAAGTTTAACTCAAACAGTGTCCTTCTGGTTGCTGCATGTTTCTTGTTGTTGTACTGAAATTTTGCTGCAGCTAGCCAGTCCATCCAATTGTCTTGTTGGTAGTTCACATAGTATCATAGAAACATTCCTATTTCCTGGTTTATTCTTTCTATTTGACCATCTGTTTGGAGTGGTATGCTGTCGATAGTTGTCTCTTTGTTCCTAATGTCTTTGTAAACTCTTCCATAAACTTTGATGCAAATTGTGGTCCTTGATCACTGAGAATCTTCTTGGATACTCCATGTAATTTCCAAATATTGTCCCTATAGATTTTTGCAATTCCTTCTGATGATATATTTATAGTTATTATCTTTAATCGAATCATCTTTGTAAATCAGTCTACAATGACCACTATGGCATCCATTTCATCTGATCTGGGCAAAGGTCCAATAATGTTGATACTAATCTTCTGCCATGGTCCTTGAGAAATTTCCAGTGGATGTAGCTCTTCTGCCTTCTTCTGGTGTTGAACTTTATTCTGCTGGCATTTGAAGCATCCTTGTACATATTTCTTAACATCTTCTTTAATTTCTGGCCACTAATAGTTTCTTTTGATTAGTTCCAGCATTCTTTGTTGTCCTGAATGTCCTATATCCACCAAGTTATGATTTTTCTCTAGAATTTCTTCCCTAATTTTCTTGCTGTTCGGTACGTAGATTCTTCCTTCCATGTATACTACTCCATCTTCTTCCCATATCAATCCATCTTCTTTCTTCAGTGCTTGGAACACCTTCTTTTCTCTGGTATTGTTTCTTCTAATCTCTTTGATTTTGTCACATTTATCTATTATTGTCTTCCTTCTTATTATTATGATGTCAGCTGTCATCCTTCTTGACCATAGTTCTTCCTTTAAAAGTTGAACATCTTTGTTGTCCTCTTTTGTATTTACTTGGTCTTTTTTTGTTAGGATGTCTACCTTGGTATTCGTCTTCCTTGGAATATGTCATAATATGAAGTCATAGTCTTGCAACTTCAGATACCATCTTGCTTGTCTTCTATTTAATTTGTGAGGTTCTCAGAAATATTTCAAATTCTCATGGTCCATCCAGATTTTGAATGTTTCCAATGCATCCAACAAATATTGTCTCCACTTGGTCAGAGCTTCTATTATTGCCAATAACTCTTTGTCATAGATTTCAAAATTTCTTTCTGCAGGTTGCATTGTCCTTGATAGGAATGCTATCAGTTTCCATTTCCCTTCTTGTTTCTGGAATAGTACTCCTCCTATAGCATGTTCTGAAGTGTCTGTTTCTACTTGAAATTTTCCTTCCCTCTTTGGTAAGGAAAGAACTAGTTGACTCATTATCTTGTCCTTAAGTTCCTTGAATGCCTTTTGGTGTTCTTCATTCCATTTCCATTCTTTCTTGCCCTTCAATTCATTTAATGGTCTTGCTGTATGGCTGAAGTTCTGGATAAAGCATCAATAGAAGTTTGCAAATCCAAGAAAACTTTTTACATCCTTGACCTTTGTTGGCATATTCCATTCTTTTATTGCCTTGATCTTTTCCTGCTCCATTTTGACTTGTTCCTTTCCCACTATAACTTCTAGAATAGATATTTCTTTCATATTGAAGTCATATTTTGACTGTTTAAAATACAGATTGTATTTCTCTGCTATCTTCAAAAACCTGACTGTTCATTCCTCCAATTCTTCCATGGTTTTTGCAGGTATAACAAAGTCATCTATATAGTTTGCCAGCACTCCTTCATGAAGTAACTCCTGGAAAATACTATTCACCATCCTTTGGAACATTCCTGGTGAATTGCATAGTCCAAAGTACATAACCTGTGGTTTGAATAGCCCTTTATTTGTTAGGAATGCAACCTTCCATTCATCTCCTTCCTTGATCTGTATGTTATTATATCTCCAGATAAGGTCCGACTTGTTGAAATATTTCACCTCTTTGAGTTTATCTATCACCTTCCCAATCAGAGGTAATGGTGTTTTGTTCTTTATTGTGACCCGGTTGAGCTTTTTATAATCCTGGACCAATCGTAATGAACTGTCTTTCTTTGGAATATAGAAACAGAGTGCTGCATATCATGATTTTGATTCCACTATTAGTCTTGTCTTGAGTTGTCTATCCAACCATTAATTCAAGACTTCTTTCTCCTTCAGTATCATCACATAAGCTTTTGTATTTAATTCCTTTGGGGCTTCTTCAGTAAAATTGATTTTGTAGTCATATTCTCATCTTTCTGGTAATTTTTCAAACTTCTTCTTGTTGAATAAGTGTATGAAAGATTGAATGTACTCTAGTAAATCTTTTGGATTTGTCTTGTCTGGTTCCTTGCTGATTTCACCATTATCCTGTTCTATAGTTTCCATAGCCTTTGTCCTTCTGGTTTTGAACCTAATATCCTCATATCTCATTGTACAATTTCCTGGACATCTTGTAAACATGATAGTGCTGTTCTTTCAATTGACTTCAGGATTGTGTTTGACTAGCCAGTCATGATCCAAAAACATGTCCATTCTGTCTAAGTTCATTACAGCTACTTCCAACTGTTCCTTATGGCTATTAATTTTGATTTCTAAAGGCACCACTATGGTTATCTCTCCATTCTTTGTTCCATCTGTGTTAAACACTTCAAATGAGAAATCTATTGGTTTCATTTGGATCCTCTTGTCTTTGACTAGTTGCTTATCAATTCCTGTGTGTGTGTATTCAGAGTCTACCAATGCTTTGACCTTTAATTTCTTTCCATTCTTTGTTTTTACATTTGCTTGCATGTTTAATTCCCTCTTTCCTTTGCTACTTCAGTGATTTGGAATAATATATTTATTCTGGGAATTTTTATGGGAGATCTCTTGTACCATACCTACTCAAGATCATTACCAAAACCCTGATCTTTCTTCTTATCTTCTTTGTTATTCAATTTCTCCTGAATCTTTTGTTTCCTCATTGACTGTATTCCTTTGTAGTCTTTAGCAATATGTCCTTCTTTCTCACATTTAAAACATTTCCTGGTTTTACTTTTTTTTTTCTTTGATCTACATTCTTTTGCCATGTGTCTATACTTGTTGCAATTGAAGCACTTAGGCTTTCTGTTCTTGAAGTTATTGTTAGACTTTCCAATGTCCATGGGTTGACTTTGCTCTCCATATGTGATTTCTGTGTTTGTTTTATAATTGTGTTGTCTCTCTATGGACTCGTATCCTTGTTCTACTGATGTTATAGCCACCTTCCACTCCTTGAGTGTTTCTGGTACAGCTATTGGTGGATGTCCCAGTATTGTCTTGATGATGTTGTGTCATATATTTTTCTTCAACAAAAAGATGGCATATAGCTCATCTGTATCAGCCTTCATGGCTAGTACTTCAAACTCAATCATAAAGTCTGTTGTATTTCTTCTTTCCTTGCTTGAAGGTTTCTATTTTCCATTCAGCATCTGTTGTCTTTGTCTTATTACTGAATGTGGTCTTAATCTCCTGGACAAACTCTTCCTAATCCTAGGTTCTGGTTTCTTTGTTTAGTTCATCGAGCTTTCTCTGTGCATAAATACCTGCTACACCTCCTCTAAGGTGAGCCAAAATTGCTGTGATCCTGTTGTCAGTCTCTAAGACTCTGTTGCTCTTGAGGAATAATCTGATCTCTCTCCACCAGTCTTCAAATTTTGTTCAGTCACCATCAAACCACTCTGGGTCTAGTACCATGCTCTTAGGTATCACTGCCTGTATGTTTTCATTCATTGCTACTGGTGCTAGTGCTGCTGACATCTCTATGTCTGTTTGTTTGTAGTCACTTGAAACTTTTTCTGTGATCTGTAGAGATCTTAGTTATTCTGATAATGCCTCGATATCATTCATTCTTCTGGAACTTGTCTTGGTTTCTCTTTTTACTTTCCCTACACATGTTTTGTTCTCAATAGGTAACTCTGTCTAGTTTTGTCTGTGTATGCTATCTACTATACCTCTCTTGCAAGATGAGCTCATCAATGCTTTACCAAATATTATGACCTTAAGTTAGTGCTCAGATTGTACTTAGGCAAAGACTTGAGAAGAAGGTAAGAGATAGTATAATTGGTAAAGCATAAGAATACAAGAGAGTATTTACACTATATATACTACTAAGCAATGTGTAGTCTATGAAGCATATGAGTCAAATAATATAAGAAAGTAGTAAGAATGAAGTAAGGCAAGAGTACCTATTATATGAGATGCTGACTGAGACTACTTTGGTGCAGCCAATCATATTGTCATATCTTATGTCCATTTCCATGATGCATTCTCAAGGCATTGATTATAACAAGTTTTATATTAAGAAGTCATAAATACTTAGAAACTCCAGTTGATATTTGGATAAGGTATTCTACTGTTATACTACTACCATATATACTATAGTAGAATGGTCCTATTATATGGTCTATACACTTAACTAATTAGTATCTACAAGTATAATTAAATAAATAACCATAGTACTATTATAGTAGACTAGACTACAAGAATTAGGATAATTAAAAGCAGTTACTAGTCTATCAGGAGCTAATTCATGTGTTAGTCAGCCTAGAAGTGTAACTAAGCTACTATAGAGTAGATCTGAGCTTATTTACTGCTAGTATCTTCTAATAGTTTGGACAAAGATTAATATTACTATAAAGAATAAGTTATGAAATCTATAAAGGATAGATTAAAAACAGATGTTAGAATGAGATAACACTACCACAAAAGACAAGCTATTTTGGAGATTTAGACTTAGCATATAACACTTAGTATTTAAGGCTAAATAGATACTTTGTACTTTTTATAGTCTGATAATCAAACTTTAGCAACCTATTTTCTTTTCTGCACATTCTCAAACTTCAACTCCATTTGAAATTATAATGTTAGAGTTGAAAACAGTAGACTTAGTTCTTTTTATTATTCTCTTTTATTTTTATTTTTAAAATTTCTTTATTAAAACTAAGTTAAGGGATTATTATTAGAGGTATAGTATAAAGTACATATATAGCACTAGCCAGATGTCAAATCCAAGCTTATGTTGTAGCAACTACTAATCAAAACAATCAATAGCATACTAAGTAATCTTAGAGCTCTAACATTCTATAATAAAATCACTATGGTCTTTATAGTAGTCAGAGAACAATAGCCTACTTTTTTTTAGTAAGATATATGTATATGTTTCCAATACTGTAGACTTCTGCTAGTAAATAGTTATACTTTATCATAATCTTAGAATAACTAAATGTGCAGATAAATGAAATGCTAAAACTAGTCTTCTAAAATTATTGGTGGCTCTAAATATCTAGGTACATTGGCTAGTATATCAGTAAAAGTAACCTTTGCTTGTATACTAAGCTAATGTGGCATCTACTTCTTGGAAAATTGTATTTGCTACTAGTATCAAATATCAAGTAAGAAACTATCAATATAGACTTTGTTGTTAAGCTTCCAAAGTCCACAAGATTTAACAATAACAGTGGTAAACTTTATGTCTAAGAGAATATATTTTATTCTGACTCATATAACTGTCATTGCTAAAAGCACTATAAGGTTTTTTTAATACTATATTTGGAAGTTATATGGTCTTCTTATATATGTAATCACTTCATCAACAGCATAGCACCCTCAATCAGATAGACAAACAGAGTGAATTAATTAGAAACTCAACCAATTTCTCTAGTTGTTTGTAAATAGGCAGTAAAATAACTGGTACAATCTCTTATTCTTAGTAAAGTTCTAGTATAGCAACTATGTTTATATCTCTACCAAGCAATATTCATTTCTCTAAGATATAGTGTTATGGTTAAAGACTTAGAGTTAAGTCAATCAACACAAGAGAACTCAATAGAATTCCTAGTATTGAGTGTTTACCTTATATATACTAGCTAATAGTCTGTGCAAGATTAGTTTGACATACTATATATATATTGTATGATATTATCTTTCTAGAATCTTTTACATTCTTTCATGTATCACATGATTATGTGACTGTAACTATTCTATATATAACTGATCTGTAACAAGCATCATAACTTGTCATGCTAAATTCTAATCTTAGATTCTAATAAATAAGAGAAAAATAAAATAAATAGAGTCCACTACTTTAACTCTGATAATTAACATCACAAAAAGTTCCAATATCTGGTTAAATAAAAGAACTTTAGTACAGAGAAGAATTCTTAAGAAAATGTCTTAAAGGTATTTACACTGGATAAGATAATAGATTTCCACCAACTGAATTCCAGAGCTTTACAGTTTATCCAAGTAGCAGAGTTTTTAACTATCAAGTTTTGAGAGATTCCTATTACTTTGAGTTACAGCAATTTAAAAGAAAGAGTAAATATAAAAAAACTATTTTTTTTCATAAAAGCTCAATATTCCACTATTACTACCAAAGTCTATAAAGTTTCCTTCTTTTCTTCAACACCAAATACTACTGTTAACTCCACAATGTTTATCCAATCAACTTCACTACTTTTTTTCTTTTTTTTTATGTTAACAATTTATTACATAGGATATGATGGCAGTCTGTGCCTATAGAAGGAATTATGTATGGAGTATCAATACTCTAACCTTTTTATGCAGTTACCCAACACAAAGGACTAAGGGATTGAACCCATAACCTCAAGTAGGTTTGAGGTAAGCATAAGATACATGAACAGAGAGCTCTTCCACTATGCCATCTCTCCCCTAACTTCATTATTTCATACTACTAATTTCTATCAAGCTTAGCCTTATTTCTTATTACTACTTTTTCCCCTCTATTATTAGTAGTAATCCCTTTTTCTTTTTAGACTGATATTCTAAATATTTCTATTAGAAATATTTCTGGCTATATTATTCTCATCATTCTTCATAAAGTAAGCTAATCTAAAAGATTAGAATATATGTAAAATATCTATTATCTTTAAAAATTTTACTTTATTTTTTTATGTTTTTCTAGAGATAAGCTATATTATTATAATATCTAGTTAATAAAGCTTAAGTTTTTCTAGAAATCATAAATGTTAAAAATGAAAGCGGTAAACTCTGTTTATTTGAATTTTCTTTTGATTTTCATTTTATTTTCGATTTATTTTTCATTTTTCTATTCTTAGAACTTAGGGTTAGAATTAGAGTAACAAGATCACATTATCACACAGCAGATCACAAGATATATAAAAGGAGGTAGAAGATTCTAGAAGGATGACATCATACAATGTGTACAACACACATTGATCTTATAACATATACATGGTCATTTAGGGTAGGCTAGAAGTAGCTTGCACAGACCATTAGGTATTAGTATATAAGATAGACAATCTTGTACAGAGTTCTCTATCAAGTTCTCTTGTGTTAACCTAATATAAGGTTCTTCTTATTGACCAACTCTAAGGTCTTTAAGTTGTAACAATAAAACTCTACAAACTTGACAGACTTTACCTAGTTATTCTAACAGAATATCTAAGAAAATTAGAATAGAATTGAAAAAGATAGAAATCTATTTCTTTAAAGTATTGTGGCAACCACTTATCACGGTGACAAATGATCATACAAGCGAGTAAATCTCAGAAATGAATATAATGTGGGTAATTTACAAGAGAACTCAACAAGGAGTCTCTGCTAAATTAGAGTCCTATATATACTAAATACATCTGGTCCATGCTATAACCTCATATCTGCCTCATTTCCTACTCAAGGCCACCATATTGTATACATATGCCCTGATGTCATCTTCTAGATCCTTCCACTATGTTCTAGGCTTATGACATCACATCATGTGACATGTCATGTGACTACGATGTCTAATGCCTCTTCATTGTCACTAAAAAGAAAAAGAAATTCAAAAGAAAAGAAATATAAAATCAAGAAAAATAGATAAAAGAGAAAGAAAAATGTTAGTGTCAAAGCATTCTATAACACAAAGAAGAAATCTTGAAGATAAAATAATATTAGAACTTACAATAATAGACTTAGTTATTTTCTTATTTTCTCTTTTATTTTTTTCTATTTATTTTTATAGTTTAGTTTTTTTCTTTTATAGACTTAATTAAAACAGTATGATATAACATAAGCATGATATATTTGTCATTTGTTACAGTCACAATTATATAGTCATATGATCTAATAGAATAACAGCTCCTATATAGGTATTGCATTCTACCCATAGCTCTATATGGGTTCCAACTATGGTTCTATAATAGAGCCCCCCTCTTGTACCCTTTGAAGATATTGGGGAAAATGCAGAGAAGAGCTGCCATTTGGATTCTAGATGCATTCAGAACTTCTCCTACCAGTGGAATCAAAGCTATAGCAGGCCTCATCCTTATCAAGTTCCACCTTCACAAACTCGCTAGCAGATCCTAACTTTGCTCTGCTGCCCTCCCAAAGAATCATCTCATCAAGACTCTCATAGAAGATGCTCCAAACACATACTCCAAGCTACCTCTTCACTCGATCAATTCACTCACTGATCGCCAGAAAAGTTCCATCAAAGATCACCTTGTAGACTTATACAACAAGTTACATGGA
>Ga0157364_1007424_pt1 | contig 11351 bp, 8 predicted proteins | sample AttsexASBM2_FD_111476 | JGI IMG/M metagenome (GOLD analysis project Ga0157364, IMG submission 111476) | Fungus gardens microbial communities from leaf cutter ant in Ribeirão Preto, State of São Paulo, Brazil - Atta sexdens ASBM2 | ecosystem: Host-associated > Fungi > Mycelium > Unclassified ...
AAATTGAAACAGAAAAGCAAAGCTTCCCGCATATGCTTTTTTTTTAGCAAAAAACTAGACATGATTACGAAAGAAAAAATGTATGTTGTTGTATGAAATTGCTGATGATGTGCACTGGTTAATATTGACAGATGTCAAACACATAAAAAAAGGGTGTTGTGTGCTCAAGGTAGCTTTGTACGCTCACTAATGCCACCTATGAGCAAACAGCGGATTTAAGCTTATGCACCTATATATGTATATATGTATATATGTTAAGAAGACGTGCAATTTTTCTTCAAATAAGTTAATCAAATTAGTAAAATAAGAATTGAATAATAAGAAATTATAATTCTAATCTCTATTTCTTTCTGAGTTTCCTCCACAATCCCAAAATATTTTTTTCGCCCCCTTCTATGACAGTTGCTTGTCACACAACTTTGAAACCTGTACATTTCCTATTTCTCCTTACCGACAGTTGAAAAGAATCTTCTTTCTCAATAGTTATTTAGAATTAATTAATAATATGATAGCTGTTCAGTAGTATGACGTAGTACAATAAGTGGTCGACAGCTCAATAATAATTTATAATGATTTGAATTAGGAACGCTCAGCTACTTATATTATATTACATTACTAAAAATATTATTATAATTAGTTGTTAAATTAAAATCATTGCTAAGTCATATAATTAAAAAATCGTAAAACAAAAACTATATTTATTTAATAAAATTGTGAGCAGAAATGAAGAAAAGAGAATGTGAGAGAGAATAACGGGAAGAAGAGAGCGCGCGAATACTATAAGTGTAGGACCACGATGGGTAGGATGAGAGAGCACTATGGCGAACATAGGACTACAACGGGTGAGACAAGAGCTCGGATAATGTTACTGCATCAGTCATTCAGACAGATCACTACTTCAACGCTTTCCAAACATATATGATTCCACAATATGTTCTTATTCAAGATGAAGAGTTTTATAAACGGTAAGTTTTTATTTTATAAATTTTTTTATATTCTTTTCTCTACAGTTTGTTTATCTGTTTTCCTTTTTTATTTATTATATATATATTGTATATATATATATATACTCTATATATATATATATATATATATATATATATATATATATATATATATATAAGAAGATCTTCTTGTAATAAATCCCGTCATACACTTCGTATATTGGGAAGAAGATTTACACTGACTTCTACAGCTTATAAATACCTGGGAGTCATGGTGAGACCTGTGTCTTTTGTGGAAATTGTAATTGATGACAACCAAGGTAACAACATAATCTTGCCTCGTGGCAGGTTCATCGAAAGACGCGAGAATATTGAGTGGTTTGTGCAATCAATCGCACCTTCATCATTATCAGTCCAAGATCTAATGATAGAAATGCTTGATGTGAACGTGGTCAAATTAACACTGCGCGAAACACTGTCTGTAAAACCGTGCTCTTCATGTTTGAACTCAAACATTGCGTCGAGAACGTATATTCTGAGCTGTGCCAGTATATGCAAGTATCGTCAATGAAAAATTTAAATATTTTTTTGTAACATTTTTAGGTGAAAATTGTATCATCGATAAATGTGCTGTAGATTCTTTGCGCAAAATTTATGATAAAAAATCAAATAGAGTGTGAGGTAATAGTTTAGATAATATTGTAAACAGTGTGAAAAGTTAATGTACATTTTATTGCTAATCGGAAGCAGGTGCTTAAAATTTGATTTAAAATTAATCAAATTAAATTAAATTAAATTAAGTTCCTGCTTATAAATATTGTAAGAACTGTATAATAAGAACTATATATTGTAAAATTACGTTATATATAAAAGTAAATAACGCATTTAAATTATATATCTGGGTGTATGACATTATTCATTCCTTTCTTGTTATCGTAGCGCTATCATATTATGCACCAGCATCTTCACGCTCAACGATACTGCGACAGACGATCACAACGGTATTAAACGTTCTCTCTATTTAAATCATTAAATAAAAAACGTATGATAAAATTTGCGAGAAAAATAACGGGAGCGACAACGCGATGCGAAATATGACGAAACGTAAGAGAAAGTAAGAGGAAATAGTAAGTACATGCTGTAAGTGTACCATATACAACCTTTGTTACTGATGCATTTTTGGGGAGTGAAAAATACGAAAGGCAAAGCGAAACATCATGTTTACGTAATCCATCGACCGGGGTCCTATGTTTATGTAAATAACGATAGCGCCGGAACCTTCCCGCGCCTTGCCTTTCCTTCTCCGCGTCAGCGAGAATCCTCGCGCCGACGAGTACTCCCCGCGCCCCCCACTCCTCTCTAGCCTCTAGGGTTAGAACCCGTCTATTATCCCTACTTATATCACATTTATATGTTAGAAACATAATTAGTTGGCGTAATTAAGCTGATTTTTTTCAATTTTTCATGGATTCCCGGGAAAAAATATTTTATATATTATTATATAAAAATATATATAATTTGTTTATGAACTGGAAAAGATACGGACAGTAGGAGTCAAGCGCAGAAGAAGACATCGCACAAATAATGTACTTATAAAGTGTGAAACTTCTTTATTCATTAAAATGCGCTTACATGTTTCGACTTATTTTTGAGCCTTCCTCAGAGACAACGTAAGCTTCAGGGAGATTAATATCTCACTCTGCGTTTTTGTTTATAAATATTGTTTAATTGAATCGAGTACAATTCACGAGTTGAATTCACAAATCAAATATAACGCTCACCAAATACGTTTCGCTGCCTGTATGGCTTATGTTGTCGCGTGTTCAAGACGGCGATTTCGCCTAGGGAAACTCGAATCCCTGGATCGCCTTTCAGACAACGCCTGTGGATGTTGTCGAGTTACCCTGAATCGCTACGTATCACTTGTGATCGGATTATATTCGCGACAGCGTCTAGGGAAACCCTGAATCGCGATCACGCACGCAAAACGCTCTGGATTTAGACTCACTTGAATTCGTATACGAGATCCATACTCTTGCTCACCATGGTCGAATAATCTCCACGCCGTCACAGCTCTTTTCGCTCTAAGTCCAACGAATTCGGTCATAATGGCACCGTTGTTCTCATCTTTCATAAGACTAGGAATTTTTTCATTCGCAAGCGGAATGCCGTATGCGTTGTCGCTCGAGTAATCGCTCGTGTCAAATCTATTATCGCGTTCATGATATTGTAGATATCATCACATTCTTTATGATATATGAGATTATCACTATACATAATTTTGCATTTTTCGTAAAACAGCGATACTATGTTATTTGTGATGAAATGGATACAAATATGTCCTGGATATGTTGAGGATGCACATACCCACGTATATCGGTTTGTCAAACTTCATCTCGAGCTTACGCAGTTCTAGATTCTCTGAAAAGACACTATGGCTGTGGAAATTTGATTTCACGATCATTGCCTCAGCAACATATCTGCCCTTCTTATTGTATTAATAATTTTATGTCGACGCGATCGTGTACGTTCTCCATGGTTTTATCAAATACTGCGTTATTCATAAATTTGTATAAATTATTTTCAAAATCATTTTTGGCCAAAGTTCTAAATTTTATGTTATTAAATTTAGTATACAAATTTAGTATATAATCGCGCAGTCATGGAAATTGCGCGAATTGTAATATACGGTGAATCTTTGTGATACGGAGATCGTGACGAGTACACTACTGCAGATTAATGTATGACGCTGTTTGTCGCATAATGTTGCGAGGAGCTTATCATCACGCTTGCCGAGTTGGTTTCTCGCGCGTTGGACAGAATGGTAAGTCAGTGTGCGCATCAAGAAGAGTTGCGATTACTCCATCTCAAGAAAGCCTATTGCTAAATCTAACGCGATGATCGTAAAGTCAAAATTTTTTACATCGTCGACCCATCGAAAATTGGCATAAGGTAATGATTCACACATTGTCCAGCTATATAGATTGTTGACATCATAGTACATCAAGTGCGATGACGGTTTAGATCGTACGACGACATGTATTTGTTATTGGTCGCGTGTATCTGTCGAATTAATTCAGACTACCGTGCTGCGTTCGATAAATATGTCAATGTCTGTGAGCAGTTCAAATCTTATGTCAGTTTTAACATGGCGTCCCATGTGAAGCCAGGTAAGGTGTAATAATACGCAGGGTCGAGCTCATAACTCGCGACACAACTGTGGAAATTTTCAAAAACGCTAACAATACGTCTGTTTTCAAATATAAGTCGCTATATTCACCGAATGTCCGAAAAACTATTACCACACGTTGACATGGCGTGCGCGTTCTCAGATACCATGTCATTGAACTGTAAAACACAGCTCAATTTTTCGATACCTGATGTCAATGTATTCGACAGTCAATGTATGGAAAGACACTCTTTCGTATCAAAAGATTAAAATTTTCTTTTGATAAATTGCAAAATTCCTGTTGCAGTATCCCTAACTTAGCTTTACTGAAAAAAGACACCAATTTATCCTGTTACGTCCAAACACTTGGAGGTTTCTTTTTTTTTAGTCGTGGAAACAATGAGAGAGAATGGAGAGGGTAAGAAAGGACAGCTAGACTTTATCTCACAGGTATACGCGCAGAGGTGAACACTTATGAGTCGTATGCACCTTTCGGTCATATGCACCTATGGGTCAACGTCCCGAAGGGACGCAATGACATCTATTCCGGACGTCGGTCCTACTTTTTGGATCAAGGAACTTAATCCTTTTGTCCCGGGACTGGACCTCGTGCGATCTCAGGAGTTAGAGAGAAAGGAATACGAGTGATATTATAAATAAATAGAAGCTGAGGATCTCATTTTATGATATAAACTTACTTACTAGGTGTACAAATATGAAATAACGATTTTTTTCCCAAAAAAAAAACACGTTAAATTCGGAAGAATGATAAAAAGAGATTTATTCAAAGTATACTCCATTGCTAATTACACATTTTTCCCTCTTTCGGGCAATTTGTGGATACCACGCCAGAAAAATCTTCCCCTTTTGCCGCGAACCATTAATCGAGCTATTTTTTCACATCTTCGTACGAACCAAAGCGCTGCTCAGCAAGTGCGTGACCCATCGATGCAAACAAGTGGTAATCGGAAGGAGCCAAGTCTGGTGAGTAAGCTGCATGGGATAGAACTTTCCAGCTGAGTACTTCCAACGTGTCCTGAACTGGTTTTGCCGTATGTGATGGAGCATTGTCATGGAGAAAAATGACCTTGTGTTGCCTCTTTTGATATTCTAGTCGTTTTTAAGCAGCGAACGGTTCAAATCGATCAATTGTTGATAGCATTTGATATTAATCGTTTCGCCAGGCTTCAATAGCTCATAATAAACCATACTCTTCTGGTCCCACCAAACACAGAGCATCGTCTTCCTGCCAAAGCGATTTGGTCTTGCGGTCGATGTGGATGGTGTGCCTGGGTCTACCCATGATTTTTTGCGCTTGAGATTCTCAAAAAAAATCCACTTTTCATCCCCAGTAACAACACGATACAAGAATGATTTTCTTCTGTATCGTTCGAGCAAAATTTCACATGTGTTTTTACGTCTCTCCATCTGTCTCTCATTCAATTCATGTGGCACCCATCTGCCGACTTTCTGAATCTTTCCCATCTCTCGTAGGCGATTGGAAACAGCTTGTTGACTAACGCTCAATTGCTCTGCGAGTTGTTTTTGTGTTTGTAAATCATCTTCATCCAGCAATGCTTGCATTTCCACGTCTTCGTACTTTTTGGGCGGTTTTCCGTGTTTCTTGTCTGTATTGAAATCTCCAATTTTGAAACGCTGAAACCATCGTTCACACGTTTTTTGCGATGGAGCATGTTCACCATAAGCTTCTCCAAATAATCGGTATGATTCCGCAGCAGTTTTTTTCAAATGAAAACAAAAAATTAATGCTGTCCGCGAATGCTCCTTATTTGATACAAATTTCGTCATATTAAACACAGCAACACAATACTATGCAAACACTTTTCAATCAAATCTTTGCGTCTGACACTTGTTGATGGTACAATAAAATGGCGTATAATGTTAAATCTTTGTACTTCACACTGCATTGGTACGCCATCTGTTTCTCAAATCGTCATTTCATACTTGTAATTTAAAATTTTCGTCCTCCTCGTCTTCTTTAACTGATTCTTCTAGCATTTTAGAGATCATTTCGGCATTTTTTGGATTATCATTAGGGTTCAAAGGCTTATGGTGATTAATTATGATTGTAGTTCGCTTCTTCAAGGTTTTACCGGATTTCGTAATGCATCGGCATTTATATTAGTTTTACCTGCTTTATATTACATTGTAATCGTATTCAGCTAATTTTAATCTCCATCGTAGTATTCGCATGTTTGCGTCCTGTGCATTTTTAAATCAAAGGAGAGGTTTGTAATCTGTAAAGTAAATTTCCGTCCATATAAATAAGGTCCAAAATGCTTGACGCAATACACTATGGCTAAAACTTCTTTCTCATGAGTGTCGTATTTTATTTCGTTTTCCGTTAGAGTTCACGAAGCATATATTATCGATCGATTTTATTTATCTCTCCTTGTGATAGGATGTCTCCAATTGTTATTCCAGAAGCATCAGTAATTAATATAAAAGATTTGGAAAAGTCGGGGTAATGTAAGACAGGTTCTTCGCACAATTTCTCTTTTAATGCTTGGAAAGATTCTTCTTGACCCATCGTCTATTCAAATTTAGTGTCATTTTTTATTAAATTTTTTATTAAATTAGTGAAGGGTTTGGTTACTTTTCGAAAAGTTTGGTATAAATCGTCGTAATATCCAGCTAATCCAAAAAATTTTTGATATTTTTCGGCGTTTTGGTTGGCTTTGGAAATTGTCTTACAATCTCTAATTTTTTTGGATCGGGTTTAACTCCATCTTTACTAATTACATGACCTAAATAAATGACTTCAGTTTTCAAGAATTCGCATTTGTCGGGCTGCAATTTTAAATCGGCTTTTTAACCGTTCCATCAACAATTATACTTTCTTTCGTGTTCTTCTAATGAGGCAGCATAGATGACAATGTCATCTATATATACAAATAATTCTTCGCCTTGCAATCCTGATAGTACTAAATCTATTAATCGTTAAAAGGTGACGGGTGCATTTTTTAATCCGAAGGACATTTGATCAAATTCATAATGATCGAAAAGAGTTGCAGTTTTATGACTATCTGCAGGATCCATCTTATTTGATTAAATACGGATGCTAAGTCGCATACTGAGAAATATTGTGCTTCGCCTAATTGTCCAAAATGTCGATAATGTTAGGTAACGGGTATGCGTCTCCGATAGTTTTTTTCGTTTAAGACTCGGAAATCTAATATTCTCCATCGTTTGTTTCCCTTCGTGTTTTCTTTTTTGAGAATTATCCATATAGGCGTATATGGTGACTGGGAAGGTTTTATGATGTTTTTTTCTAACAATTCTTCTACTTGTCTATTTCTTCTTTATTTCTTCTTTATGAATTTGCGGGAATCTATATTGTCGCATATTTATAGGTCGATCATCTGTTGTGGATATTTGGTGTTGTAATATATTTGTTGCTGACAGTTTCTCTTCAGGGATGTGAATCTGTCCTGGCTGTCAATTATAAATTTTGTTATACTTGTTTTTTCTTGATAACTCAAATGCTCTAAACGCAACAATTCTATAATTTCCGTGAGTCTATCCCTTCCGATTTCTTCTGATACAACTAAGCATGATACAACTATGCGTGAAATATTTTTTGTAGATTCGTTTCAATTCTCTTGTTCAGTTCTTTTCTTGTGTTTTGATTTGCGTTTGTGCATGAATTTGTCTATCATTTCTTGAGATTGATTTTGCATAGACGCTAGAATTTTTGAAGATGTTTATTTCCTTTGGGATTATTTATATACGGATTATATGATTGCATTTTTTTTAGAAATTCATCAATAGTAACATGAGAGGAATCATTTTGAAGATTATCATTTTTTGCGGGCATTCCGACCCTTGATAATTTAAGTTTTTTGAAAGGGGAATTCTTTTCTTTTGGCTCCCTTTGATAGAATTGAGTCGCATTGCAGAGCGAAATTTAGTTATTTAACTCCTTGCAATCAACAGGAGTAGAATTTAACAGGGAAGTATGGAAACTTTCCTCTGTAATCTGGATTATTTGAATTTTCAGGAGAGGTTTGGTAACTTCCCTCTCCAAAATTTTCTGAATTATTTATATTTTTAGGTGAAGTTTGGTAACTTCCCTCTTCAAAGATTTTAAATTCTAGGATTTCGGGTTCGGAGGAGATGTGGAAATCTTCCCTTCAAATATTTGGAATAGAATTTTTTCTTGATTCTTTAATTCCTCTCATTAATTCATTTTTTCTCGTCAAATACTTCAAATTTTTCATTTATTTTTCTGTCGCTCTTGTCTCCTGTCATAATGACTATGTCTCTGTTCATAATTCCGTCATTATCATTATTTGGACGATTGTTATTAAAGTTATCGTTGTCAAATAATTCAAGGATTTGAGACGCAATGTTGGTACACTAAATTTGTACTTCAACTTCTTCGTGCTTCTAACGTGCTTACAACATTCAAATATGCTTTTCCAGAAACATTTTCTATTATTATCTCCTAGGTAAATTCCATATGCTATTTTTAATTTCAGTATATATCTTATCTTTATCTCCGGATTTCCTATTCTCACATAAAATAAAGATTCTGATCGTGGTGATGCGATGGTCTCTGGTGAAAAGAAAGTACATTAACTTCTGATACATCTAAATATCCCTTCGCGTAATCGATTTTCGAGGAAGTCTGTTTGAAGAAATCACCTAATATTCCGGATTGTGAAATTGGAAAATCATCTGATACGATATGAAAGGTAACCCTTTCTCCAAAGAGTGGTAAAATTATTTCCAGCATATAAACGGGATATTTGTTTATTTCATTTAATTTTAGAATATTGTTATAATTGACAATACTGTCTTGAGATAAAAGTTTTCCTTGATTATATTTGACCCAGAATTGGTATCTAACATGAAAGCTATGTGTGGTATTAACTCGCAAAAATTTATCTGAATGGTAGGCGTGACTATGCTTGTCAAGAGTACAGTTACAAGATGTATTTCTAACGCGTTTTTGCGCCTACTAGCTCTTTTTCGATGTCGACGGGTGTAAGACTCGCTCAGACCTTGTGCCATACCCGACTTCAAGAGGTCGCCGGAGTTTCTCTGTTCCTTTATCTTTCTTCGGTTATTGCTTGCGATTCGTAATTCACAAGTTTGAAGAGATGCCCTTGCTCTTTGCAATAACGGCAAAATAATGAATCTGAGGATGCAGCGTTTTGTCCTATCGACAATCTTTAGCATTATGCCTAAAATTATTACAGATTTGACAGACAATTTTTATTTTATTAACTGCGTTATGTTATTCATTCTGTTTTTTCCAGCAATTATTAGCCGAATGACCTGACTTATCATACCACTGACAGATTACAGAAGATTTATTCTGATTATTGTTATTATTAGTTCGACAACTTTTAGCGTTATGCTCTGATCTAGAACATATTTGATAAACAATATTATTTCCCTGTAAAATATTAATGGATTGTCGTGCTTGAGGGTCGCGAAGTCGACATTTGTCACCGCTGTGTCCGCGTTTCTTACAGATTTAATATATTAAAATCTCTGTTCCAAAATTAGTTCATTTTCTATAATTTGAAGTTAAATGTCCTTCTTTATAACAAATCTGACAGATTTCTCGTAATTTATTCAGCACTTTACTCGATGTATCTTCATGATTTTATCATAAGTCTGTCAAGCCGAATAGAGTTCTCTTTCTATTCATAACGCATCGGCTACCGTTTCTTGAACGCTTAAATTTCTTATTATTCTTTACTCAATTTCTGGTTTTAATCCTCTAATAAAACACTTATACAGGTCTTTTTCTAAAGATGATTTAATACTTTGATCAGGCATTTCCAAAATTTTGGACTTCCATTATTTGCTCTCCTAAAATCTTTACCCGATTCGTGTACGTTACATCCTCATTCTATTGATAAATACGATCTCAATTCGCCTTGCAGCTAGTATATATTTTTCGAAGCGTTATAAACTTGTTTTAAATATTTAGTTAATTGTGCTACACTGTTAAAGTCCTGATCTTATATCATATAGTACGACACGCTTCACCCACAATTTTCATCCTTATGATAATTTTTGTGAATTGCTTCATCCGATAACATGGATTTTGTTTCTTCGCATCCCTCAATAAAGTAGTTTAAAGGGTTGTTTTTGCCGTCGAAAAAGAGTCTTATATTTTAAATCTTATATTTTAAGATAGCAAATAAGTTTTGATCCGTCATTGTTCCAAGTCCCCTCGATTTAGAAACGGCCACAACTGTTTTACGTTTACTTTCAAACGTAATACCACAGAATTCGCGCGCATGTTGAAAGGTTATATTTTCTGAGTCGAAACCGTCAAGCACAAGGGTTTTAGAATTATCTGAAATCTCTGATTCATTCAAAATTCCGCTGTTTCAGATTTAGATTCGGAGGATTTGAGGGGAGTAGAGATGTAATGTGTTTTGTACTCGATTTCAACCTATTCAGATTTTCTATAGCAGTTTTATAAAAGTTTTCTACTTCAGATTTATCATCAGAATTTCTCGTATTCATTCCCGTCTCCTAAGATCGCACTTATTATCTCGGACGAGCCCCCAAAAATTCATTTGGTCTGTTAAGTCCAAACTCTTGGAGATTTCTTTTTTTTTGATCGCGGAGACAATGAGGAAAAATGGAGAGGATAAAAAAAGACGGCTAGACTCTATCTCACAGGTACATATACGCAGAGGCGAATACCTGTGAGTCGTACGCACCTTTCTGTCCTGGAATATGGGTCAATATCCCGAAGGGACGCTATGACAACTGTTCCGGTGGACAGTGCGAACATCGGTCCTTTTTGAATCAAGGAACTTAATCCTTTTGGATCGGAACTGGATCTCGTGCGATCTCAGGGGTTAGAGGGAAAGGAATACGGAGTGATGTTATAAATAAATAGAAGCTGAGGATCTCATTTTGTGATATAAACTTACTTATTTATTTAAAAGAAATATTATCGTTAAGGTATATATATTTATTATATAGACATATATATATATATATATATATATGTTTATATATAATTTAAAAAATACACATTATTATCATATATAAATTTGGTTACAATTTGCTTAGGTTAAAAATAATTATGGATTTTCTTAATATATAGTTGTGCATGTGCGTGCGTGCGTGCGTGCGTGCGTGCGTGCGTGCGTGCGTGCGTGCGTGCGTGCGTGCGTGCGTGCGTGCGTGCGTGTGTGTGTGTGTGTGTGTGTGTGGGGGGGTGGGTGTGTGTGGGGGGG
>Ga0157364_1007425_pt1 | contig 11350 bp, 6 predicted proteins | sample AttsexASBM2_FD_111476 | JGI IMG/M metagenome (GOLD analysis project Ga0157364, IMG submission 111476) | Fungus gardens microbial communities from leaf cutter ant in Ribeirão Preto, State of São Paulo, Brazil - Atta sexdens ASBM2 | ecosystem: Host-associated > Fungi > Mycelium > Unclassified ...
ATAAAGTAATCAGCTATATAATAGTCTGATTGATCTACACTGGAAGAAGTTATGCAGATCAGAAGAAAGAAGAGCTACTTTCAGAGATATTTTGCATGGAGCAGACCTGGATAAGTATTATTCATAATTGAAATTAGATAATCTTGGATATGCTCAGATTAGTATGTGACATATTGAGTAAGAATAAGACAAGATATAACTGTATTGGAACACTGAGAATTCTCCAAGTTATACTGTTTCTATATTTGTTGTAGGACTTTTTTTGTATAGTGGCCCAAAAACTATCTTAATTATTTTCATTTTTTGAACAAATTAACTTACATTATGTGACATACTACAATAAGTGATATATTAACAAAAAATATATTAAATCTTATTAAGTATAGTTTTTTGTTATAGTTGTTTAATAAACATTCTGCTTATTCATACTCATACTATAATTAGTACAGCATGATTAAGTAATAATGTATAGCACCTATAATAAGTTGCTCAAATATTATATATTTGTAAGTATATAAACACACTATTGTTTAAGTCAGACAAGAATATGAGTCCACAGAAGGCAGATAAGATTACAAGTTATACTACTTGTGTAAAGAAACCCACTATTTTGTCTAAACTTGAGTCTTGTCACATACCCTCTGACATTCATACCCCCAGGGCAGATAACACTCCAATTCCAACTACCATCAATCCAAGAACCAAAGATTCTGACCATGCATTTCTCATCAATCCATGAAATCCAAATAACAACCTCCACATTGACCAACCACCCAGTATATACACAGAGTAAATATTATTAGATTGTTATTTCCATATTTAAGAACATAGTTACAATATATCATTCTCCAGTCTGATAATCAACTTGAACTGTGCTACACTCATATTTCTTTTGTCCAAACTCCTCTATTATCTAAAATTATAACCATGTAATAAATAGGTTAGGTACAATATCATCTGTTGAAGCCAAGGTCATCACATCCATATAAGTACCATATCTGCTATTACAAACTCAAGACTTTAAAGTGAGTCAAGAAAAAAAACCTTGTATTAGGGTTAATACAAGAGAACTTGATAGAGAACTCTGTACAGAATTGTCTATCTTACATATCCTAGACTGATAGTCTATGCTACACTACCTTTAGCCTACCCTAAATTACTATGCATCTGCCTTAAGGTCAATATATATATAACATGCTGTATAGCATCATTTCTTCTAGAATCTTCTATCATTTTCCATTATGGCATATGATTATGTGACAGTTTATTGATATGTGATATTATGCTAAGCCCTAATTCTAGATCCCAAAATAGAAAATAGAATGAAAGAGAAATTAAAAAATTAAAAATGAATTGAAAATAATTAAAGTCTATTATCTTCAATTCTGACATTTGCCTTTTTTTCACACACAGCTATTAAGTTTCCTCTTTCATCCTGTCTTCCAAGTTACTATTACAGATAAATTAGCAACTGTGATTTGCTTCTAGCAATATTATCAGACTTTATAGCCACTATCACACAAATCCTTTTGCAACCTCCAACATAAAACACAATAAAACATCATAGTCTTTTTCTGTAAAGACTTCACATCCCCCATAGCAATCTTGACTACTCAACAATTAAACAAGCAATTCACCAACCTAGTCATACTACTTTAATAATCCAAATGCTCAATGAGAATAACACTGAATCACTTATCCTCCTGGAGGGCCTCAGAAAACATATTAAAATCATCTGAGACTATACTAGCAGACAATGATCCAAACTGGAAAGATACACCCAAAACAGAATAGCCTCTACCTCTCCACAACCACTCTTTTCTTCTACTTTATAAACTTTTTGGCTAAAGCTCTCAGGAAACTGGCAAACAATTTTACATTCTTGATAGCTAGATTCTGGATACTGGAAACTTTTGATAGTACTAACCCAGATAAGTTAAATAATTTTCTTTTCCAATACTAACTCCACTTCCATACAAACTCTGTGCAATTCACTACAGATGCAACAAAGATAAACTTTGTAATAACATACTTAACAAGAGTAGCTTAGAATTAGTTCAAGATTGGGTTAGACCAGGAAGAACAGGAGGTCTATCAAGACTGGCTTGAGGGCTGGTTCTAATTCTCAAAAGAGCTATGGCATCATTTTGGTTCATCCAACCCTACAGAAGATACTACAGTTATACTAGACAATCTGCAGATAAAAACTAATGATAGGATCACCACTTATAACATTGAATTCATGAGGTACACATCCCAACTGGGTTGGGGAGATAATGTTCTCTATCACAGATACTACCAAGAACTTTCACACTAACTACAAGACCTCATTTGCCTAAGAAAAGAAGAGAAGCTATCCACTTCCCAATTGATGTACTTTTTGGCAATAATCATTGACAACTGATACTGGGAATGAAAACAGAAACACAACTGATCATATAACTATCCACCCATACTACAACTCTGGAACCCACACCTACCCCAATCAATAGACTAAATCTAGAGAGCAAACCCTCAAATTTTCCCTCTTGAATCAACATGTCTGGCTGGCCAGGAAGTAATGGGAGGCTTACTACAAATAAGCAGAAAAGATATATAGACAATAATCTATGCATGTACTACAACAACAAAAGCCACAAAGTTGAGGTTTGTCCTCTACACCCATCCAGAACTACTAAGTTTTAGGCCAGACATATGGAAGCTACACTCTTGTTTTAGAAACAATCCCAGCTACTTAGTTGGAAAGCTAGAATATAGTCTCACCAACTCTGTATAGAATGTGGGCCATAGTGATCTTATCTGTACAAATAAGAATTCCATCCATTTCAATGCTACTGCTCTTTTTAACCTGAATTCACTTATCTTCTCTCTCATATTACTATTGGTCTGCAGATCAGATCACATTCAAAACCTAACCTTCTGTGCTCTTGTAGACTCCAGATCCACACACCATTTCATTAATTCTACATTTATACTGAAGCATAACATTCCTACAAAACCTACTTCACCTGTGAAACTAAAATTATTTGACAAATCATCAATGCTATTACTGAAACTGCTTTCCTACCTGTTGCTTTTCCATCTGGAGACCAGATAATCTTAAGTGTATATGTTACCCTGCTCAACTTCTCCTGCTCTCTAGTCCTCAGATACAACTGGCTTACCCAACACAATTCAACAGTTAACTGGGCTATTAAGTCATTGCTTTCCAATTGGACTCATAAAAAAAGAACAATCTTCCTAGAACTTTTCCAATGATTTCTACTTCCAAAGAACCTCTGCCTAGTACTCTAACCCTAAGTTCTGATATTATAACCATCCTCAGTCCACAGATCACCATCACCAGAGCATGGTCATACATCCAAACAGTATAAATGGCAGGGTTAACCACTTTCCATCTTACACTCCATCTTACTGACCTTGCTGAGAGCAGTAAGAATCACAAATGAACCAGTCAATTTATCTACTATTCTACTCAAGTACCATGAGTTCACTGACATCTTCAGCAAGACCAAAGCAGAAATCCTAACTCTACATTATTCATAAAACCTACAAATCAAATTAGAAAATAGAGAAAACCCACCTATTGGAATAATCTACTTGCTTTCAACTACCAAACAAGCTCTTAAGGAATTCAATAGTGAAAATCTCAACACTAGATTCATATGGCCAACCTTCTCCTCTATAGAGTACTAGTGCTCTTTATAAAAAAGAAAAATAGCTCCCTTTATTTATGTGTGGATTTCTGCAAACTCAACCACATTATATGAAAGGATAGATATCTGCTTCCATTAATAACTGATCTCCTCAGCTCATCTAAAAAGGCATGTATCTATATAAAAATTGATCTCTATTATACAGATCATCTAGTACAGATCATAAAAGAAGATAAAATAGAAAACTGCTTTTCATACTCAATATGGATCTTTTGAATGGGAAGTCATGCCTTTTGGTCTGACTAATACTCCTGTAGCCTTCCAACAGTTCATAAACAACATTTTTTTCAGATATTCTCAATATCTGCATAGTAGTTTATCTCAACAACATTCTTATTTATTTGGATAATATGTTCCAACATAAAGACCATGTCAAGAAAGTATTGTGGTGACTCCAAAAGACTGAACTATATGAGAAATATGAGTTTCACTCTGACTTCATAAAGTACTTAGAATACATCCTGTCCCCATTTAGATTGTTCATGTCTTCCAATAAAATCAAAACAGTCCAGAGTTGGCCTGAACCCAGAAAAATCAAGGACATATAGGTATTCTTGGAATTTACTAATTTCTATTGTATATTTATTCACAACTACTCAAATATGACTGCTTTACTAATTCAACTGACCTAGAAGAACAACACTTGGAATTTTGACTCCTCTTTCTGCAAAGCATTCAACATCCTCAGGAAAATATTCACCTTTTCCCTGATCCTCATCTACTGAATTCCCAATGTTCAAATAATTGTGAAAACTAATACATTGGAATATGCTCTTATAGCTATTCTTTCAATTATGATAGAAGAGAAAGAGGTCCACCCAGTCACATTCCACTCTCACTCATTCAAGGCCATAGATCTCAATTATGACACATATGACAAAGAGCTTCTTGTAGTATTTGAAGTCTTCCACACTTGATACCACTATCTAGAAGGATTGAAACAGCCTATAGACATTATTACAGATTATAAGAACCTGAAATACTTCTTAATTACAAAACTTCTCTTCCACTACCAAGCAAAATAGTTGGAATTCCTTTCCCAATTCAATTTCATTATCTGATTCTGCTTAGAATGTCTAAAATTAAAGCTAGATACCATTACTCATAGAAAAGACCTCTACCCAAGAGAAGGAAAGTCCATGTACAATTTTGTCAACCTATACAACATGCATCCTATCTTCACTCATAGCCAACTCATCACATCTCTTTGAGCTACAGCCCTGATTTCTCCAAATCTTTGGACTGCTACTATTATTGACCTCAATAGCTTGTATAGCAATATCCAGTCAGCAATTAGGCAAGATGAGACACTGCAGAAACACCTCTGCCAACCAGAGGAACACTAGTCATTAGATACATCCAGACTTCTGCTAAAAATTTATGTACTGTAAAAAGATGACCTCTATATATGTATTCTGTAATATCATTATGATCACATCCTCACAGGTCACTTTGGACAAAATAAAACATTGAAACTCATTTATTACAACTATACTTGGCTGTTTCTATACACAGATGTAAAAAAGTTTCGTAATTCTTGTGTTGCTTGCATGAGATCCAAACTATAGAATTATAAACCACTTAAGCAACTCCCAATTCCTGAATGACCTTGAAATTTAATTTTCATAGATTTCATTGAAAAACTTCTCTCCTCATCTGACTACAACATAATTCTGATCATAGTTGATCAACTATCCAAGCAAGCCATATTCATACTAACAGTGGACACCATTACTTCACATGATCTAGCAAAGTTGTTTATGATCTACATATTCTCCAAATATGATGTTCTACCATACATTATATCTGATCATGGGACTGAGTTTGTCTCAAACTTCTTCAGATCTCTAAAAATAATACTCAATATGAAGCTCCACTTTACTTCTGGATATCACCCTAAGGAAGATGGTCAGACAGAACATACCAACCAGATGTTGGAATAGTATTCCCATATCTACTGTAATTACCAACAGGATAATTGGTTGGACCTTCTTCTGTTCACAGAGTTTGCATACAACAATGTACCTAGTGCTACTACTGGTATGTTACTATTCTTTGCAGATAAAGAATATCACCCAAACATCACTATATATCCAGAAAGAAACATTGCTTCATTCTGTGCCTGTGAATTCACTGTAGATCTTGATAAACTGCAGGACACCCTAAAAACAGAAATATCTACTACACAACAATGATACCAACTATCAGCAGATGCATATAGAATCTCAGGACTAGATTTCCAAGTAAGACAACAGGTATATATTAAGGTCTAGTTTTTTCATACTACATAACCTTCAAAGAAGCTATCAGAAAAATATTTAGAACCCTTTGAAATTATCAGCCAAGCTGGTATCCACTTATTTACAATCCATCTTTCAAAGTCAATGCATGCTGTCCATTCAGTATTCTATATGTTCATGCTTGAATCTGTGACATCTAACACTTTCTACAGCTGATTAGAACCTTCACCACTATCAGTAGTGATAGATAGAGAAGCTAAATATGAAATCTCTCAGATTGTAAACTCAAAAATTGACTATAGGAGAATATGCATACTACTTTACAAAGTCACCCAGCTGGATTACAAAACCACAGAAAAAGAATCTGACTGGCTATCCATATTCAAACTCACTTACACATCTAATTTCATAGCTGATTTTCACAAAAACTATCTGGAGAAGCCTAGTATTCTAATGCTGACATCCTTGTCTTCTTTCCTCTCTCCTCTTAATTTTTTCTTTTTTGTTTCTTTTTCTTACCCTCTCAAATTAGTGAAATCATAGCACTCAATACTCCCTACACAACTAGGACCAAGCTCTCAAGACCCTAAGAGGAAAAACTGTCACATACCCTCTAACATCCATACTACTGGAGTAGATAATACTTCAATTCTAACTACCATCAATCCAAGGACCAAAAACCCTGACCCTGCATTCCTCATCAATCTATGAAGTTTGAAAAGGTTATCTCACAGTTTATATTAGTACATTATCACCTAACCAGCATTGTATACAGAGAAATAAATAGTTAAAAGACAACCTCCACAGTAACCAACCATCTAGAGTATGTGCAGAGTAAATATTGTTAGATTGTCATTTCCATATTTAAGAATGTAGTTACAATGTATTGTTCTCTGGTCTAGTAATCAACTCAAACTATGCTACACTCATGTCTCTTTTGTCCAAACTCCTCTATTATCCAGAATTACAACTATGTAATGAATAGGTTAGACACAATATCATCCATTAAAGCCAAGGTCATCATATCTGTGTAAGTACTACATCCACCTCATTTTTTGTACACAGCTATTAAGTTTCCTCTTCTATCCTATCTTCCAAGTTACTATCATGGATAAATCAGTGGATGTGATTCACTTCTAACAAGTTTCAAATACTACCAAAGCTCATGGCCTTTTTTCTTCTCTATCTACAAGCTTTAAACACTACTTCTAACCTTATAGACTTCATCAAGTTAACATTACTACTCCAGTTTTGAAACTCCTTCAAATACCATTCTCAAGATAGTTACAATTTCTTTTCTTTAACTATCATCTAATAAGCTCTCCACAATTCAGTTAATGTTCAAGATTATTTAGATTTCTGACCATCTAATTTAAAGTAGTTGTTACCTCCAGGAAAATCCATTCTGTTCTCCTAAAGATGAGTTGTATATTATATATGTTGTGGCAACTACTAATCAAAACAATCAATAGCACACAAAGTAGTCTTATAGGGCAAGAGTTTTATAGGAATCACAAGAAAACTTGATATGGAGTTCCCAATATATTGCTACCCTATTTATACTAAGAGTACATGGTCCATACTAATGATAAGTAGCTTTATCCTAATGTCTATGTATCAGCTATGAGATAAACATGTTATAGATATGCATCTTGATATTATTCTTTCAGCTTCTTCTCCTCTATTATAGGCTTATAACATAATATCATGTGATATGTCATGTGACTGTGATCACATGCCTATTTATTGTCCAAGAAATAAAATAAAAATAAAAATAAAATCAAAGAAAATAGATAAAAATAAAATAAAATCAAAATAATATATAAGAGTCCAAGCATTCTATGACATGTAGTTGTTATATGCTAGTCCACTTATTCAAAGGACTGTCTCCCATAGCAGTGATATCTTAATCAATTTCTGACAAAAGACTGTCTTTTATAACAGTCTTATTCCTACAATATATTTCTGTGGCAGTGATGTAATCAGTTCTGAACCCTTGAGTATTTAGTCTTTTATAATAGAAATACTCCTATCTAACTAAGCTTTCTACAGTAGAGTTTCCCTATCAACCTCTTTTAGTATCTCACTACTAAAACCTTCACTTGATGATGTATTCTGAAACTCCTAAGTATCTCCTTTTTATTATACTTATATATAAGACTAGTAGTTACACTGTAGTTTACCAGTCTGATAATTGAATATTCAAGTTGAACTTAATCTCTAATATTTTACAGCAACACACCACCATTAGTACTTACTCTCTTTAGACTTTGTTCCATCTTTTAAAAGTTACAACTACATAGTAAATAGACAGACAGCACAGTATATAAGCTGAAACCAAGGTTATTCCAGAAAGCCCACATCACTGTGCACTCTATAAACTTTTACCTTCTAGTATGAACTATGTCTGATAATAGTGAGAGTAATGAACTTAGGATTTCTCTGGAGATTGTAATTCAAAGCATTGATTAGTTTAACAGTCTCAGATTACCTATTCTTATGTCTCAACTTCTCTCCTCATTTTTCACTTTTCAAATGATATCTGCCTCCAATGACTATCCATAAATCCCATCAATATTAACAAAGCTCTAAGGCTCCTCTAGCCCTATCTATGAGAAGTAACTGAGTATCAGCATGCTTTAGAACTTAATATCAACAACATCCTTGCCAGTTTTATAAGCCAGCTCTAAGACCTACAAACTTTAGTATTTAACCTCACTTTCACACTTGTAGGTATATTTCTTTTTTTAACATTAAGACCTTCTTCTCCCAGCAATACTCTTATATCTAGAAACCTACCTCATTGCTCTTGACCCAAAATTCCATCTCTACTAGACTTGAATAGAGATTAACAAGCAAAGCCTCAGCTTCTACTCTTTCTATATCTGACCATCCATGAATTAGTTCTCTTACAACCAAAATAAGATCTTTTGGGCTTTCTCATTCTTCAGAAGTAACTATATCTCAAAGTAGTTAAATTAAGAAGAATCAACTACTAATACTCTCTCCATACCACCAAAGCCCAAGTTTGAGCAACTCTTCCAAAAGTATTTCTTTCCTATTAATGCCACTGCTGAAGCTATTAGCTAACTTGAGAGAATAGTATACTACTAGAAAAGCTATGCAGTAAAGAACTAACTAGATAAGTTTCAAACACTAATTTTGGAGACTAGCTATTAGAGTGACTAAACAAAGTCCACAGTAATTCACAGAGTTTACATCTTTAGGAAAATCTAAGTTATATTATAGTAGCTAATAATCAAATACAATCTATCTTTAGGAAAATTTAAGAGAACAGGATGAGGTTTTATAAAGGTGGTGTTAGGAAAACTGGGCAGAAGAGCAAAGCACATCAAATCTCCAGAAAATCCTAAGTTTATTGTCCCAGAAATTACTGAACTATATGCTTACCTCTAGAAAATCCTAAGAGAATAGATTTCTGATTTCTGAAGGTGACAACTACTCTATATACTAACATGTCCATTCTAATGTGTCAGAATTTCTGATTACATAAGCAAGTAATAATAACACTTAAGTAATTAGAAATAGTTTAGAGTGGAGAAATCAAAATGGAAGAGAACCAGAGTGCTTAGCAGATACTTCTGAAGCATAGAAAAGTGGATGTGTGGATGTGCAGATGATGCTAGAAGACCACAGAGTGTTGTGGAAGAGCAAGGGAGTGCATAGAAGAGAGTTTAATGATATATCTATGTGGTTGGGAGTATTGGTATGCAGCTCAAAGAGGTCTAGAGTACAGGAAATGGATGAGCAGATAAGTACAGATGTGGAAAAGGATTGTGAAACATGTATTAGCTAAAAAACATGGAAGAGAAAAGACTCAGAAGAGCCAGTCTTCTTATAGGTGGCTTATATTCTAAATATCCTACAATCTATTATAATTTAGTAGAACAATGCTAAGCCAACTATCAGAATGATGGCATGCAGATAGTTAGGAACCTAGTAAAAGTATCTAGAACATTACTTTAAAAGATAGAAAACACTTGATGATAATAGAAAGTAACTAGTAACAATCTAGAAGGTTTTCTAAAGAGACAGTATATAAGTGTGAAATCCAGCAGCTGATGTTAGAAGAGTCTATAAGTTTGGTAGTGATATTCAGCAATATTGTAAGACAAGAAAGTCTATAGTAAAGCCTGCAAGATTCAGTGTCAATGAAAAGTCAGATCTCTTTGCAGTTAAGCATCAGAGTTCAAGACAGTAGACTCTAACTATTTTATTTTTTCTCTTCTCTCATTTGTTATTTTTCTTTTCTTTTACCTTTTATTTTTGGGAGTTAGGGTTAAGGTGACATCACCATCACACACACCAGTCACATGACAAGGTCACAGTCACAGTCACACAGTCATGTATCACATAGAAAAGTGTAGAAGGTACTGGAAAGATGATATCATACAGCATGTTTAACACATGTTGACCTTAAGGCAAACACATGGCTGTTTAGGGTAGGCTAGAAGTAGTTAGCACAGATCATGGAGTTTTAGTATATAAGGTGGATAATCCTGTACTGAGTTCTCTATTGAGTTCTCTTGTGTTAACCCTAATACAAGATTCTATTTATTGATCAACCCTAAGATCTTTAAGTCATAACATTAAGTCTATAGGGTTTAATGTTGATAAAAAGTGAGATTCCCTTACATCTACTCCCTCTCAAGATTATTGCAACTCAAAGTAAGAAATATTGACTGAAACTTGATCTGTTCAAAGTCTACTGCTTGTATAAACCACAGCACATGGAGATTTAGATGATGGAACTCTGCTATCTTCTTTGGTATAAAGATATCAAACATACTTTCCTAAGAGTTGGCCTATATTAAGTTTGTAGAATTTTAGCAGAGTTTTATAACTCCTCCAGGGAAATTCTAAGCTCTACTGTTCAAATAACTAAGTATATGACTTTTTTCTAGAGAAATCCTAAAAAAACAGGATAGCGTTTTCCAGAGATGACAATTACTCTAAATACTCAAAATTTTATTCTCATCAAGCAGAACATCAGGTATATTTGGTAACTTAGTTACAAGATGATAGTATCAGATGATCAGAAACCTCAATAGAATGTTGCTAGATAGTAAGGGCTTATTGGTCAGTAGCTAAAAAAGATATATTAATGTTTATAAGAGAGTACACAAGAGTTTATAGTAATGCTGGTGCTATGAAGGTCAAGAGAATTCAATAATGTTGTAATAGAGTATTGGTGTAAGACTTGGAAGATGAGAAGACTACAAAGTTAACTTAGGCTTTAGCAAACATTACAGACTTAAATTTAAGTGAAGTAGAAAACTCCTTTATATTCACCCCTCCTTCTAGATTGCTATAATCTAAAGTAAGAGATACTGGTTGAAATTTTATACTTTGGAAGTCTACTATCAAGAGATG
>Ga0157364_1007426_pt1 | contig 11350 bp, 11 predicted proteins | sample AttsexASBM2_FD_111476 | JGI IMG/M metagenome (GOLD analysis project Ga0157364, IMG submission 111476) | Fungus gardens microbial communities from leaf cutter ant in Ribeirão Preto, State of São Paulo, Brazil - Atta sexdens ASBM2 | ecosystem: Host-associated > Fungi > Mycelium > Unclassified ...
GCTACAATCATGAAGCGGATGGAAGAATACACTATAGTCTATATATGAAATCAGATTGGTTGGCATTTTTTTTTCTTTTGCGGCATTGTGCAATGGGAGGCAACAATTATATATTGTTTATTTCTATAACATTCTTATTGCTATTTTTATTACTGTTGCTTTGCATTGTGTTTAGAGCTTTACAAAAAGAAAAGATAAACAGAAGATCTGTAAATGTAGAAATGTAACGCTTGTGACAAGAGCAAAGGAAATTAAAAAAAGCAGCAAATGCATGTAATATTAATTTTATGACTTTCCAATGTTAACTTTAATAATTAATTAAAGAAAAAAATTTGTAATATATTTTTTAATTGTATATTATAAAATAAATATTTTCTGTGAAATATTATTGTGTTCGATTTCATTGTAATCTTGAATGTGCTTTTACATATAGAGGAAAGCTCCCTATTATGATATAGGTTAATATGAGCGATTTTGCTAAATGGCGATTTTGTTAAATTATTGCAAGGGCAATAATCTCCTCCCCCCCTCCCTCTCTAGTTTATTGGGAATGGACCAAAAGATAGCGACCGAACGATAGGCAAATAAAAAATATCATTCAGGTTGAATATGAATTGGGATTACTATAGGATTTGCCGGAGTAAAATTATCTCTAAATACATGTGGATATTGAAGAATGATAATAAGAAAAAAAGAAAGGAAGATAATAAATCCTAATAGATCTTTAAAAGTGAAATAGGGGGGGGAAAAAGTGAAATAAAAGAAAATTTTATATAAATCTCTATTTATTCCTATGGAGTTTGAAGATCCGGTTAAGTATAAGAAAAATAAATGAATAAAAATGAATAGTATAATGATAAATGATAGAATAAAGTGGAAAGAGAAGAAACGATTTAAGGTTGAGTTGTTGATTGAAAATCTAAGATATTTTTATAAAATAATTCAAAGTCGAACTGGCGATATGACATTTATAACATATTGTACGTAAAATACATGGAGCTTTTCATATTATTGATATCGTGCTTTAATTGCTTATTTGATTCTTTCGACTGCTTTCTGCTTCCGGCAATTCCGGAACACTGAACCATCTAAATCGTATATGTGTTATATTGCAATATCTTATAAATCTTAAATGAACAATGGCGTTCTGGTATACGTTTAGCACTGAAAATCTATAATATTCGTAATGTGAATTATAGATTTTCGAAAATCTATAATTTACGTTATTTAAATATAATTACGTATATTTATTTTATAATTTACGTATATTTTATACGTATTTTATACGTATTTACGTATATTTAAAGATTTTTAATACTGTCAGTATATATCGGAACTCAACCAATATAACCTATAGAAATCGTAATGTCCAAAATTAGTCTGAAAGAATAGCATTATAGAATGTGCGCGCGCGCGCGCGCGCGCGTGTGTGTGTGTGTGTGTGTGTGTGTGTGTTTGAAAGACATTTTATAGACATTATAGTTTATAAACGTAAGTAACGCATAAACTTTAGCGTATGATACATACGATTTATTACCCTCTCTTAAACACAATAAGTTATATGTCATACGTGAAAGCTTGTGCGTTATTTACAATTTAAGTCTAAGTATTACGACAATTCTTGTGCTCAGACCCTAACACCGTGTCACAATTTGTGTCGTAACTGAAAAGCTCCCATTAATACTGGTAATTTATGAACTATGAGGGCTTTTTAGCAAGGACATAGTCAGACACTGTGTAACACAATGAATTTCTTTGTTTAACGTAGCAAGCAACAAGAATGTAATGATTCACTGTGTCTCTCCCGGAAAGTATTTGTATACTGTATATATATTTGTAGTAATAAATAGATAGAATGCGTGTAAAGAGAAATATCATAATATGACTTTTTATATATATTACTTTTTTTATCTGTCGTCCATAATTGAAAATTCATTGATATTTTTGCTATGAAAAAGTTATTTTAAATTAATTAAATCATTAGAAACAGGAAGTTATAAACATCTCATATTTTTAAAATACATATGTATGACATGCATTGTACTAAAAAAATTTAATATATCTTAAAACATATTAATTTACGTATTTAATATTCAAGCATCTATGTTAGCCTTGTTTGTCTAATGTTTATATTTTGCATATATGTTTATTGCGCAACTTTTTTTATTAAGTAAAACGTATAAAAGCGAACCGTTCATCGCTCTGGCATTTTAGTCTCTCAAGTGACACAGTTGTGCAAACAAAATGGCTCGATTATACCATATTGCATCAATCATTGTTGTAAATATATTTGTACTGATGTGCATTCTTGCAGAAGAAGAGCACTATACTGATAAATACGATAATCTTGATTATCGTACTCTTCTCAATAATAAGACTGTGCGAAACTCATATTACGATTGCTTCATGGAAATAGCACCATGCCAGACACCAGTACAGAAGACTCTAACAAGTAATGTATTGCTTCCTGTTCTTACAGTAGACTGCACTCTCTTTCTTACTTTCAACAAATATTAAACTTATACCTATTTCATTTCAAGTTCCAAAAATGTACGCTAATTCAGCCACAGAAAACAGACCTTATCTATACAATTTTGTGATCTACACAATATTGATTTTTCCATAAAAGTGTTTCCACGATATGGCAACGTATGTCAACGTATGTCAACATGAGTCAAATATCAACATATGTCAAATATCATATACATAATGATATACGTAATTATCCATATTGAATGTAAATTAATATTTAGCAAATATGTGCGAAATTGATGAACCATCGTTGGTCATATTGTCAAGAGGCGCTTTAATGATAACATAGATATTTTTATTGTTATTAAATCATTTACAATGTCAAATAAGAAATTCTTATAATGAGCTAAGCAAGAAATAACAAATAAGATTCTTTATTTATTTCCTTATATTTTAGAAAATTTTAAATTAACCTATTACATATATTACAATTGTAAATATGTCTCTACAGCACAAAATATTACATAGCAACATTATTTAGTAGGTGTAGTAAAAAGAAATCCATTATTTTTCCATTCAATTTCATGCAAAAATAATTCTTTTTACTACATATATAATATTACAATTTCGTAAAATATTGCTACAATACTGTAGCAATATTCCTATATTCTCTAAAATAAAATGTTGCTAAAATAATATTTTGCGATTTTGTTGCAATATTTAAAGAAATATTACAAATATATTGATGCAACATCATGCAATATTTCAATAATTGATCTAGTATTAATTGCTAAAATATTATTGCTTGGCAATATTGCTTGATATATTTTAAAATAAAGTTATGACCAAAAAACATTTTAGAAAGCATACCCAAAAGAGCTGGAAATCTCCAGGAGACTTGTATCTACAGCAATTCGATTTGCATACGCCTTTTTATAAAACTCCTGGTCGTTTTCTTCTTATAAGAAATTCATCTCTGGCGGAGCCGCGTATTTGTTGAATAATATTGTAGCAATATATTACAATATTTCTTATAGAATATTATAATTACAATATTTCACAATATTGTTGCAATATTTCCAATAAAATATTAAAATTTCAAATTACTGCAATTTTCATTATATTGTATACTTCAAATATTGCTACAATATCATTGTAATATTTAGTACTGTAATTTTTAAGAATTATAAAGAGTTCTGCAAAAGTTAATAATGATGTATTTAAACATTGTTGAATATTTGATAAAATGAACTCGATTTTTATTGTATAAAAATAATACAGCAGAAATAGAAAGGTTTGCGGAGAATTCATTCAACTAGATGTTTTTATTGCTTTCCTATATTGATTATTTTTTAATAGATTATTGATTTGTCAGAATATGGGACAAAATTAACTTTTTATCTATTTTTTATGTAAAATCATATTCTTGAAATGAACATCAATTTTTTAAAATCTTTTCTTTAATAATATACATAGGATGTACCGCGAGGCTTCTTCTACCGCTCACCGCTCACAAGAAGATTGAAATGGGATCAAGATGAACACAAAAGTCCCATACTGTTAGAAATACTCGCAATAATAATGGAGACATTAATTTTTGTAATTGTGCCACTAAACAACAATATTGTATCACTAAACAGTATAGGACTTTCGTGTTCGTCTCGATCCTATTTACCTGTGAGTGGCAGAAGTCTTGCGATAAATCCTGTATATCTTGAATAATAAGACTTCTAAAATTTAAAAAATTTTTTTTATATTAATTCTCTATCGTATTTAGATTTTATAAACTTTTTAATCAGCAAAATCAATTACTAGAATAAATAAATTTCAAAAAATACCTTTTTGGTTTTAGGCATATTCAGTGAAGCTTATCAAACTAAATGCAAGAAGTGCACTGAAAAACAAAAAGAAATGTTTGCCACAGTTATTGACTGGTACATGAAGAATGAGCCACATAAATGGCAATTAATAATTATGAAGGTTATAGAAAATATGAAGAAGAAAGCCACTCAACAATCGCTGGCAACAGATGAATAATGGAGCTCTCGATACGTGCTATATCCAAATATATAATTAATATGAAATATAATTTCCGATTAGAGCCCTCGGAGTGAACGTTGTGATACTCGCACGACGGACGCAAGGTCAAATGTGATCCAAGAGCGATATTGTTTTAAAACGTTTGAAAAGCAGTTTTTTGTTACAATATGTAGTAAATTATTTCAAATATGTAGAACGTGAAACACATATTTAGCATAGAAATAAATATCTATTTATTCATTTCTTTATAGTTAAAAAAAGTAAACAATTCTAATTAGCGGGTCTCATGAGACTCTGCGTCCACTGACGGAAGGCTAATATAATATGAATGTGATGTAATAACTTTTAATATGATTTATAATAATATTTATTCAAATAATACCTGTGAAAAATGTAATGGAATTAAGGAAATATTTTGTATAGTATTAACATACAATTTGAATTGTCTTATTAATAGAATTATGTTATAAAAAAATTAATTATTTTATTAAAAATAAATTATATATTAAAAATTATAGCTTGGAATCAATAATTTTCTTATATTTTCTAGTAAAAGAAAATATAAAAATTATTTTATTGTATAATTATTTACAAAATCATAAGGAAAGACATACATACAAAAAGACCAAAAAGATGCCTAATTTTTATCTTTTTTGCAAAAACTGTTAACTTTATTCAAGATTTGATTTCAAACAAAGTTTTGATCAATATATCTTACAGTATTGGTCAAAGTTGTCGAAATCGTATTGACTCCTAAATCGCATTACCTTGCTTGAAAATTCAATTATTATATTTACATACTTTCTTACTTATTTATTTAAGAATTTATTATTATTTATTATTATTATTAATATTATTATTTATTATTATTTAAGAACATGGTGCTGCAGCAACATTGCTACGTTACATTCGTGACATGAAGCACAATAAGAGAGTTGTTATTACGTAAATAAAACAATAAATAATGTTGCTATTTTTTAACATATTTTATATCGTTTCTTCAAAAAAAGACATATATCGATAAAGAAATATATCAATGCATAATTTCATACAAAATTAGTTTTAATATTTATTTAAAATTTAGTGATGCAGTAATTGCGCACAAAGTTTTATAATATTATTAACAATGATATGATAAGTATGGATTTTTTATCTTAACTGATATCAGCATCTTTGCTCTGTTAGGAAGAGAACGCAATGTTAAAATGTATCAGTTTTCTTTTTAATTGGCTTCAAATAGGGAATAAAGAAGACGACAAGAAGTGATCAATTCAACTTAGATGTTCCCACTATTATTTTAAAGAAAGAAAGATAGATAGAAAGAGAGAGAGAGAGAGAGAGAGAGAGAGAGAGAGACCAATTGCATCAATCTATCTCTTTCTTTTAAAACCGATAATAACGATTAATTGAAATGTGTAATCTATTATCTTTATTAGGTATTTTTTATGCATAACGCATGAATATTTACACACAATAAATAAATCTGATTTAAAATACTTATAAGCGATCTTTTCTAAGATTATATATAAGGCATTAATAAATCTTAACATATTCCGTCCAGAGTAAGCACGGTTGCCAATTCTCCAACTATAAACATTTAACATTTTTTAACATTTTTTTAAGGAACGCATTACCAATATAATAATACCAATGGTAATTTTTAAAGTAGCAATTGTTGATGTTCGGCAAGATAAATAAAATCTCCGGTTTTTAAAAAGAGAAAACTGAGCATAAGTTAAATATTGGTAACCCTCAAATTTTTGATTCAAACTGTTTAATATCTTAGTTACAAAAAAAAGTAATAAATAAAATAATAATTTATGATATCATTTGTAGGTACATAATTATGATACATGCAATATTGGTACATTAAGTCTTCTTTTTACAATAATAATTTTATAAGTTTTTAATCTTGTTATGATATACATATTATTTAATAAATGAAACAAATAAAAATATTGTGAATCGATGTTTTGTGATGTAATGATCAAGTCATTTAAAATCGACACGGAGCGCGCCAATAATATGTTTTTACATACACGCAATTATAACGTAATAAAATTATGTAATGTATTTTGCTTTTTGAAGTGTAAAGACAAAATTTCTATTTTATTTACTCGTAACTCAAAATTTATTGACGCGTAATTCAAAATTTATTTTGTTAAGAAAAAGTTATTTTTAAATTAACCAAATCATTGAAAATAAAAAGTTACAGATATCTCATATTTAAAAAAATTATTTACGTGATATTTGTATACGTTGCATTTAGAAAATTTAATGTACACATTATATCTTAAAACATATTGTAATTTAAATATATTCTATACATAATTTATGTGTTTTCAATATTCATAATCAAATGTATATATCAAGTTTTACCTTATATTTCTGCATATCTTACACAAATTTTTTTACTAAATAAAATCTATATAAAGTGAAATGTACGGTTTATTGCAGTCATTTAATAATCTCAAATATCATAACATTTATAACTTAGAACTGTGAAGCAATGGCTCGATTAAGTATCGCGTTGATCATTACTATAATAAATGTATTATGCGTTCTTGCAGAAGAGAAACTTTACTCTGATGAATTCGATAATACTTCGATGATACTTTACTCTGATAACTTTATTCTGATGAATATCGATAATATCGATATTCAAACAGTTTTTAACGATAAAGATTTAATAGAAGGCTATTACAATTGCTTTATGGAAACAGGACCATGTAAGACACAGAGAGCACACACAGCAGAGATTTTTTACAGGTATTTCTGTATTATTATCAAATTATTTTTTTTGGTGAAGAATTTTTTAGTTAAAACAAAATTTTTTAACGTAGAAATATTTATATATATTTGCAAACCACTTACAATGCCAAATAAAAAATTCTTTCAACGAATTAAACATCAGAAATAAATAAAAACTCCTCTATTACTTACAAGCTGTATTTTAATAAAAATTGCTTAATTATAAATGTATATAATTTTTAAGAATTGAAAAAAGTTCAGCAAAAATGATGATTGAAGCAATGATGTACGCGACAAATATTTTACAAAATCGAATTTGCTTCTGAATTAATTTGTCATACAAAAAAATAATGCAGCAGAAATAAAAAAGTTTTTTGAATTTCTTATCCTTTAATTCTCGTATTTAGATTATATAAATTTATTAATCAGAAATGAAATTAATTACTAGAATAAATATATATAAATCTTCTCCGTTTTAAAGATTCAGTGAAGCTTTCCAAACTAAATGCAAGAAATGTACTGAAAAGCAAAAAGTAATAATTGAAAAAAATATTAAGTGATTTCAGATGAATCTGAAAAATGAGATAGAATAATTATGAAAACTTTAGAAGATACGAAAAAAAGATCTGCTCAAACATAACTGCTGATAACACAAATAAACACAAATAAATAATAGATCTCGAAACGCTGTATTCGAATTTTCTCGATAAATTAATGTGATACAATAATTTATAATTATAATTTACAATCTGATAAATTAAATAATATTTGTAAAGGATGACATCTAATGGAATTAGAAAGACATTTTACAAATTATTAATACATCATATATTCTTTATTAAATCAAATTTATTTCAGAGATGATTGCGCGCCGATAACATTCGGACTTTCAACACACAAGTCTGAAACGCTAATAATCCTTCTTAAATTAAAGTGGAAACATACGATGCTCAATTTTTTGAATGATAGCATACCTGCTCTGATGCATGAACGAATTCTGCATATGTACGTTGTATATGTGTGACTTTTTTAACGTTTATGTACAGATCGAGTATCATATGATTCCATCTTTAGATTAGAAAGAAAGAATTTTAGAAAAAAAAAATCTTCCTTTCTTTTTTTCTTTCTAATTTAGGGGATATCTAATTTAGGGAATATTATTAATGTTTCAGACTAATTGTATTAAAAGTCTGAATATTATCGCGCAATCATTTCTGAATTAAATTAAATAATCATCAGTTTTACATGTAACTCCATTTAATTAGATTCGTGTTCGCCGAATTGAAACTATAAATATCTAACATTCTAACTGTTTATTACAATCATCCCCCCCCATTATCAATCTAATAAATTTCAAGAAATAACAAAAAATAGAGCATGAAATATCATACCATTTAATTATTACACATTAAAATTATATTTGTAAATCAGTTTTTTTAATTGACAATGATCTCGGTTTTAAGGATATTTAACAAAGATTTTCAAACTAAATGCAAGAGTAAGAAATGTATTAAAAAAGAAGTAAAGAAGAGTATAAAGTATAAGAATGATACTCAAAGAATAAATCCAATAATTGAAAATTAATAATTGCGAAGACAACGTGCCAGCAGCATGTTGAAAAAATAAATATATACATATACAAGGAATGATAATCCAATTATTTTCAAATTCTCATACTTCTAAAAGATTTATATATCAGAAGCCGTTTAACTCTAAAATTTTTAATTTAACTATGTTAAATGTACAATATTTCTACATTATAATTTAGAAATAATTTTTATGAGCACAATTATATTTTAAAATATATAATAACTAAAATCTTTTTCTCAATTATTATAATCAATTATTATAATCAATTATTTCTAAATTTAATTCGACAAATAAGTATATTGCGAGATAATTATTGTTTTGTCAAAATATTATATCGAAATTAATATAGCGCGAGTAATTATTAAAATTTTAAAAAGGTCAGAGTTTTTATATCTGCTTTTGTAAATATCTGTTATAGTATAATGAAATTACTTCAAGGATGTATTGATGTAATCTATCTATATAGATTTCCTAAAATTTAGGCACGAAGATCTATTTGAGTTACTGTAATTCAAAAATTGTTATTAATCAATTGTGTTAATTTTCATTAAAAAAGATTAATTCTAAATTATCATTTATAAAAACAAATATTATTAAATATAGTACGTAAAACGTTAAATAAAGCATTAAAAAAAATGTCTATATACAATTGTATACTTTCAACAGCTTTTAATCTTAATTGCTAAATCTTCTGTACATTTTGCATCTACATCCATCACATGATTTTTTTATTAAGTAAAATTTATATAAAATAAAACGATTCATTGATAATTTAATATATCAAGTATTAACTGTGGAATCAATGTCTCAGATATAAAAAAAAATTTTTCTGTGTGTGATATATTTTGCCTCCAAAACATATATTGTGTTAACATTATAGTCAGTTACTATAGTCGGTATTAAAAGTCGGATTTTATTTCAAAATTCGATCGTCTTAAGTAATGTCTTAAGACGCTAATGCGATTCTCTGATTGGTCCATGACATCTCAAAATTCAAGTAAAGATGGTCTTGAATATGAAGAGGAGAATTGACTATGAATACCGGCTTTAATTAATTAAGATTTAATAAATATGACATTATGATTTTTAATTAACAAAATTAATTGCCGTGATGAAATAAATAAAATATTGTTTTAAGAACACTTTAATTATTATTAATAAACATAATAAATATATGATTATTAATATAACGAAAAATTTTATTGATATTATATCCTCTTCCAAATTTAATAAATAATAACGATAAACATATCGTAACGGTAAGAAAAATCATTCCTGATAATTTATGAGGATTGATGATTCTCATAAATTATTGAAATACCATCTCTTCTTCTATTTATTGACAAATATTTTATGGGAAATCAACAAGGAAAGTTCAAATTAAAAATAGAAATTCAATTTGAAATTCCTGGTTAAGAAGTGCAATATTCAAGATCTTATTGGATAATAGCTACAACACAATTGTCATCTGTTTTGTATGTATATTCATTATTTTTTGATTCTTGGTATTAATTAGATAATTGGTGTTTATATAAATACGCGCACGCAGACGGATATAATATATTTAACCGCTTCGGTATACGAGTCTCCAATAACATGAATGGCAAACATATAATACAGATTTTTAAAACTTTTCAGTTAATCAATATAATAAATTATTTATATGGCTTCTAAAATATTCTCGTTGCTTCAAAAATCAACAGAAAAAAAACAATAATTAATTTTATAAAAACATTTTAACGTTTATGTACAGTTGCGCTTGAGGTAGTAATTGTAACACTGCACATAAATAAAATTTTTTTAATACTTCAGTTTCGCAATCTAAGATTATTAAGCCTTTAATACATATCTCTCCATAAATAAATTTAGAAATCAGAATGCATTTTATAATGTAGTAATTCTGCAGATTCTGAAAATATAAAATATATGCGCAACTACGTAATTGCCTATGCAATTAACCGTAAAAAATTAGTTATCACATATTAATAATTTATGAGAATAGAACTTATCTACCTTATGTATGTTTTTGTCAGTGTATATGTTTTCAAAAAATACACAATGTACATCTATTAATCGTTTATTAATCATATTTGATTATAATAATAATCAAATTGAAGTTGATATTGTTTAAATAAGTGTCAAAGAAATTTTTGAGTTTAATTATTACGACTTTTAAATCTTTAATATTACATATCTTTATAATAAAAATTTAAATTAAAATTTCTCGTCGTAATATATAATATATATAAATAAAATTACTTGAAAGATGTGATGTAATCTCTATTTATGTAGCTCTGAAAATTTAGATTATGAAAATCTTTTTAAGTTGTTATAATTAAAAAATTATTGAATCAAGTTAATTTTCACTTAAAAAATTAACTTCAAATTATTATTTATCGTTACAAGTATCATTAAATATAGTACGTAAGAAATTAAGTAATGTATTTAAAAAAATTTGTACATAGAATTGTATACTTTTAACAGCATTTAATCGTAA
>Ga0157364_1007427_pt1 | contig 11349 bp, 5 predicted proteins | sample AttsexASBM2_FD_111476 | JGI IMG/M metagenome (GOLD analysis project Ga0157364, IMG submission 111476) | Fungus gardens microbial communities from leaf cutter ant in Ribeirão Preto, State of São Paulo, Brazil - Atta sexdens ASBM2 | ecosystem: Host-associated > Fungi > Mycelium > Unclassified ...
CAGAACGTCCGTAAATTAATCTTTGGAAAATTATTTATATTCTGACATTGTATTTAACTAACCTTTAAAGCTCATAATTCCCTAAACCTTTAAGACTTATATTGTTAAAACATTTATTTCAATTTTATATACATATTGAAGATGGCCTGATCGAGGCCGAAACATTTATGACTGATTTGACTGATTTTTGTTTAATTATATCGTAATAGAATCAATAAATTTAAATACATAAGATATTGCGCTACTATAATATCTTGCATTGTGATATATACCTTTTGTATTTATTATTTATTATTGCTAATAAGTATATTAATTGTAACGGAAAGAAAAAATACTGTATGTATATTTTATATCAAACATAATTTTTTTCCATGATTATCACTAATATTTTTGTAATATTAATCATGCAGATATATTCATAACATGACGACTGTTACTATCCAATATTCATTCCCGATTTAACCCTCCTGAATAAAACACAAATATCGTGGTATTTACGGAATTAAATGGAAGCGAGAATATATGGTCTGGTTTACGCTGCGATTGTATCGCTTATCACTGTGTTCCCCTGCTGCTGTGATAGCTTTTATAGGGCCGGAACGACAAACGCTGCTTCGTCTCCTCCCTTTCGTCCTGATTTTCCTTCGCTACTACCGGAACGTGATACGTGTTACGCGCCCGTTTCCTGGCGGCTAGTTCGACGATCAAAGCGCGAGCGGAGCACGTAGTACCGTCGTTTAATCCGCTCTTCTGGTTGCTCTGGTTACTATCCGTGCATGAACGCCATGCCTGCTTCAGCAAAGATCCGCGTCGCGTAAGTCACGGAATTGCGCTCGCGGAGACTTATCCGGCTAATCCGTCGGCCGTCGGAGAAGCGTGATGCGGATTGACGACGTTGTCAACGACAATGTATTATTTTTTAACGAGAATTACTGTGTACATTACTCTCTTGCTTCACACTACAGGACGTCATAATGCGAAACTGTCTTAACCGTAGAAATACACAGACTGCCCATAGGAAGATGAAGCATACCTTCACAAAATAATATAAATATTCTAACAAAAAATTAATTAAAGACAATTGTATTGAAAAATAATATTTACTATAAAAATAATATCTGTTGTGGCAATTATTATTATATCAACGCTTTAAATTGAAAAATGCGACAGTTCAAAGTACATGGACTCTCATATATGTGTGTGTGTGTGTGTGTGTGTGTGTGTGTGTGTGTGTGTGTGTACATTACACACATAAAATTACTTGTACACGCGACTATTCGATTTCCACGAAGACAATAGGCATTTAAACACATTCTATTCTCGGTTCGATTTCTGTTAACGCTTTTCCGCACATTCGTATTGCTCATTTAAAGTAAAATAATTCTGTAATTTTAATCTTAATATTTGAACAATTGTTTCCTTGAACTTAAATGTTTCTATTTAAAATTTTAATTGTAAACCTAACGACAAATAATAACAATCCGCGAAGACAATATTTTATGTTAGAAAGATCTCGAAGCGCATAGAGAACATCGCGAGTATAGGAACGACGATTCGTTAGATGGAAAGAAAAAAATTTGTAATTCGAGTGCATAGTAAAAACGATTTGTAAGTAAATCGCGAATGAAAAAATTTTGATATTATTTCTTTGATGTTAACCCATGAATATGCTTTGAAACCAACTGCGAAAAACAAAGCAAGAAATAATTCGGCTTATAATGGTTTTATGCATCAAAATAACTACATTTTTCTGCAGTTTTACTGCAGAATAACTTTTAAATGTATAAATGAATCCAAATAAACTTTTGCACGAATATTATTGTTTGATCAGTATGTTTAAAATTTGATTTTTAATTCTTAATGTTACATCCTAATCAAATTTACAAATAAGTACTACAAAATATAATTTTACATAAGACTAACAAAAAAATTAAATAACTTTTAAACCAAATAAGAGAACTATATTTAATTTTATACATATAGATGTTCAGACGTAATAATAGAACAATCAATTTGTATATTTGTATATTTGTATATTTGTGACGATGTTTTGAGAGGACATCTTAAAATTTCATTGGTGAAACGTTACTTTGGATTCTTATTTTTTATTACTTTAGTACTTAATCGCAAAATTTTTTATGAAAATATTAAGAATTTTTCATGATTCTTTAAAAATTTAAAAAAGGTCATGACTCTATTGTATTAAAATTCTGAAAACGGTAAACTAATTGCACAAAGATAAATTGATTTACAACACTTAATATAGAAAATCAAGTATAGTTTTTTTTACATTTATTCTATATTTGCACTGATTACATTGTCCGACAACTTTTTAACTTTTGCAATACAAAAGTGAATAGTTATCTTCGACTATCAATTTTAAATTAGTTCTTTTCTTATATATAATATGTAATACATAATTTCGAAAAATTAAATTCGAAAAATAAAAAATCAAATCAAAATGAGTCAAAACGCATTTTAAAGCTAAAAGTTGATGTTTTTGTGTAACATTAATAAAGTTTAAACAAAATTTGGAACCAATGTTACAGTATCATTAAAATTCTCAAAATAGTCGTTTTATATTTTTTTTATATCATTTCTTTAAAATTGTGACATGGTAACCTAATTTGGACAATAAATTCGTGTTTAGCAGGCAAAAGTACGTCAGAAATAACTATTCATGCTCATGATAAAAAAATGGTCAAATTTTGACGTATTATATATGAAAAGATAATTGTTATATCTCGAAAATGTATAAAATCATATCAAAACAATCAAAATGCATTTTAAAGTTAAAAGTTGACACTTTTGCGTGGCATTAATGAAATTTAAAAAAAAGTTTAGTGCTATGTCATTACAACTTTTTGCCTCTCTGACCATTTTTTCTTAAAATTGTGACGTGCTAGTCAAATTTTGTCAACGAATTTGCATTCAGGCAAAAATACGGAATAGGAAATAACTATTCATATTTGTGTTGCAAAAAAAATATCAAATTTTGTCGGACAGTATTATTTAAATGCTCTAATAAAAATTTAATCTTTTTATTTACGTGAATATATCTTTCTCTCTCTCTCTCTCTCTCTCTCTCTCTCTCTCTCTCTCTCTCTCTCTCTCTCTCTCTCTCGTGAGTTAAATTAGAGAGAATATATCGATAAATTATTATAATATTTTTTAAAATTATATTTTCCGTATATATCTTATTCTCTCGATAATATTACAATAAATGTAAGTTTAAATGAAAGTATACAACAAACGGATAAATTTTCAGTATTAAACAGATCGTAATCTTGAGATACGTTTGACATTGCGGAATTTATTTCATAATATTAGTTATACGTTTGCTCCTTTTGAGAACATAATGTGAAACCGGACTTTCTCTCTCTCTCGACTTCCCTTGAGAAACTAAAGGTATGTTCGATCAGTCGTTAATTCTTAGCCATGGCCGCGTTAAACTGTTGCAAATCTTCGACACGGATGAATGGGATATTTCTTACGCGCTCGATATTGTATTAGTCAAATATTTTTTTTATGATCAGTATTACAAGATTATGTCGTAACAACAATCCATCAATTGTTTTCTGAAACAAGTGCTAATTAGGAGCGAATTATGTTCGACCGACACTTGGTGAAAAAATATTAAATAGAACCGGATTCTGTAGCAAAACAAGTTGTTTCTCTGATAGTTAATAGGATTAGAAGAATTTCTAGTAATATAAAACAGATTTATAAATCACATTCGAAAATCATATACCTACAATTGCATCACAATTTATGTTACATAATATTAATTAATTATATTTTTTGAAAGAGTATACAAAAATATATTAAATATTCGAGAGCTTTTATTCAATGCATTGTTATTAATTAATTTATGAAAGTATTATATAAATTTAACGTTGCATGAAATATTAATTTTTAAAATTTATAAAGAAAATTAATTTTTTTTGCTACTTTTGTGAAATTATAGGAGAATCAAAATAGATATAATTAAATATAAGTGAAAAATAAAATGAGGAATTTAGATCGTCTAACGAGATAATTGCATACTATACCATTAAACATGTTTGACATGGTCAACTGAGAGCTGCGTAGATGTAAGAGAAACGTGAGAAACATGATCTTATGACACGTCAGTATCTCTTCCGCCGTTTCTTGGAGAACCAAGACACGAAAGGAAGAAATTAGTGTAACGAAGCTGTCATCGCAACACGCAAGGCGGCAAGATCACTTATTGGGTTAAGGACGCGGGATGCATTTTTTATCACATAATTTCTTACCACGCTATGTCTATACGATAGTACGATTTCATTTTTTTAAATTTATCAATAAATGATTCATGTGTGTAATTAATTATTAATTTATCGCAAAGGTGCGAAGATTTATTATCATGATATTAAATATTCGATATCATCAGATATTTGATATCATCATATTTTTTGTTTACAAATGTCATTTTAAAATCTTTTTAAATCTGTTTTTGGAATTTTTTTAAATCTGAATTTTTCAAATCTTTAGATCTTTTTTCTACAAAAAGTAATTTAATCAGAGACACGTGCCACCTATCATTTATAAATTTTGATAATTTGACCAAAAACTATCGACAAAAATTATACTTTAATATGCCCCGTTATTTAACTGTTTTTATTTTTTTCCTTACGAATGACGTATTCAAATTTTAGATTAATATAGAAGCCTATCCGACCATGGATATTAATATTTTTTTTTACTCTTGTTTCAGACGATGTATTCTGACGGTCTCCTGACGCTCCATTATGGAAAACATCCAGCGACCTTGGCCGCAGAGGTCGGGGCCTGGTACAGCGGGGACCGTCACGTAGATGTAACACTGGCATGCGATGATGGGTCTGTTGTGAAGGCCCATCGTGTCGTTTTGGCAGCTGCCAGTCCCCTCTTGGCTAGTCTACTTCGGAATCCTGCCCTGGACCATGTAGTTCACTTATCAGGCGTCCGAAAGACGCAATTAAATCATTTGTTGGAATTTTTATATAACGGAGAAGCGTTGATACCGGTATGAATTTTAAATTATGATATAATTTTAGCATATAAGTAGAATATTTCGGAAGAAAAACAGCTTATTAACATAATATTTGTATTTGAATATGTTTAAGTGTTTGGAATGTGTACTAAGCAGAATTTTATTAATAAAATTTTATTTCGTTCGATTATTTCAGTCGACAGAGCTTACGCCATTAAGGGAGCTTTTTGAGCTTCTCCAAATTAAGTCCGAGCTATTTGAGCCCAATCAGCCTCAAACTAGTAACTCTGATCCCGAAAGAATATCAACTCCACAGCCCTCAGAAGGCCAGGAGAGTTCCAGTTACGAATCCCAATACGATGGCAGGTAGGCAAATAAATCTTACAGTTTATCGAATTTGCATAAATAAAAAAAACATTAGACAAAATGTTTTAAAAAACTTATATCTTTCAGACAGTCCAATAATCCTGCGGACTGTTGCTCAGTCCTCATTAAAACAGAAGGCTGCGAAGAGGAGCCGGAAGTGGATGTGGAAGGTGTGGAAGGCGAAAGTCTTCTTTCGGATAACAGAGAAAGCAGCATAGAACCTCCTAGAAGAAGGGATAGTTCTGATCCTGTTAATCTGAGTCTCAATTCCGGCACTTCCGTCACAAGTGATAGCTCACATGATATAATACACAGGTTAGAAAATGTTGACATTATGTCACATAATCGTTACGATAGTAATATAATACTATTTAGTTATTTTGGATAAACTATACCCAATAGAACCGATGAAATTTGAAACAATAGAATAAATCATTAAGATGACTTGATTTGACTATTGCAGGTCTGAAAAACCGATATTCGAAAGGCGAGAATCTCTTGAGGAAGCAGAAGAGCGGAAGAGGCAGTTGGCAGCGCGATTGGCGTTAGGCTTAGAATCTGGGAAGAGAAAACTCGAAGAATTACCGATCCCACCTGCGGAAGCATATGTCGTGACGCCTCATCGAAAGCGAAGACCAGGCTTCCACAATGCTCCCGCACAAAATCCGGCTTTCGTGCCTTTCAATCCTGGATTCGAAACACCCAGAAGATTGCAGGCGCCACATCCCCTGAGTGTTTCGGCACCACCGTACCTGGTTGGTTTTTAACAGTGACTTCCGATATATTACGATGAACGTTAATTAACATCTATAAACGTGCACGATTTATAAGCTTCTTTAACAACTTATTATAGTTTCTTCAAACGTTTTCAATACTGTAGATATACATTGCAATTTCATTTGAGCGTTTCTACGTTTTTTTACGAAGTGTTATTGATGTGCAGCAAGATAGATCAGTGACGCCGCCATCACATCGACCGCCAAGCGCTGATCCGACATCAGCGGCTCTAGAGCCACCTTGGACGGCTTGGACTCTGCCACCTGCCAGAGCGCCACCGCCGCCACCGTCAACGGACGACCCGCCGAAGTCTACCCCTGTTCGAGAATATCGATGCAGTTACTGTGGCAAGCAATTCGGCATGTCGTGGAACCTGAAGACCCATTTAAGAGTACACACGGGCGAGAAGCCTTTCGCGTGTAGACTTTGTGTTGCCATGTTCAAACAGAAAGCCCATTTGCTAAAACACCTTTGTTCGGTGCACCGAGGTGTGATAGCCGCTCCCGACAATACGTTCTCGTGTTGCTTTTGCTCGTCGTCGAACTTCGTTAATTTGCAGGACCTCATTAGGCATCTCTCGGGACCGCACAACAATCTACTGCTCAGCAGAAATTTACATCGTGAATTTACGAATCATGAATAGCAACAAAGTCAAAGACCATCCGGTGCTGAAGAGTGTTCCTTGAACGCATAATGATGAGCAGCTTGAGATGCTCTCAAGATCTCATTAGGAGGATGCGATCAAGTTACACAATTTCTGTTCAGACTGTTTAAAAAAATTAGTTTATGCAAAATGACATATTTAAAATTATCGCTCAGTCTTCGCTACTTGTGATATACAAAAAAAGTATATATAATAATTATATACATTTTCAAATTATATATTAATAATTATTTTCTTATTTTCTTTATATTTTGAAAAATTATGATCTTTCGTAAAATAATTTATTAATTGTTTGTTATTAATTATTTGTATTTGTCATAGACAAATAATTTCTTAAGTTTTTGTCGTATCACTAAAAAGCAGTGAAGAACTTTTGCGTAATGATTTTAGATTTTATCTTATGTAATTGATCGACTTATTCCACTGTTTGCAATGAACAAAAATTTTTGTAACTTGCAATAATTTGAAATTGTTGTTAGTTATAAACATTTTTATATGATATTTTGATCTGTAATATAGAGAGTGAGATATATGATCTCTATTACAGATAAAATATAATTAAAAGCATGGACTCACGAGAAATGATTGATTTAATATGATATTAGGAAACAAATTTACATATAATAACCAATAAATAATAATTAAACAATAAGAATATTTAATTATTAAAGACTCTTTTGCTTAACAATTAATAATAATAACAATATGAGAATTATAGAAGTTGCTAGAAACTCAATCGCGCAAAATTGGTTTAATCAATTTTCGAACCAACATGTGCTGGCAAATTTCCGACTAATTTAAATTAAATAATTTAAATTTGCGACTATTGTATTATATATATTTTACTATATTGACAATGTTTTAAAGTGTTACGATTGCAGCAGTTATGCGTGGGACTCTTCCACCCACTCAGTACTATGAAACTTTGTGGCATAATACCAAGATGTTGAGGAAGGACGATACTCACTGCATCTCTGTCTACAATTGATCGGTTTTTTTCTCGCTGAAGATTATATGTAATTATTATTTTTATGTTAATAATGGCTCAAAGTGAAGCCGAAATGTACATTTGTGATTAAATTAAAAAGCGTAATTGAATTCTAGCATTTCTTTTCATATTGTTATTATTATTTCGTATTGTTATTTACTAAAATTTACATATAGTCTGAACAAAATTTCTTTTCAAATACTGCTGTTTGTCTTCATATTTTTTTTATTTATTATTTTAATTAGTTATTATAACTTTGTTTTCTTATTAAAAAAAAATTATTACATGACTTTGTAAAATAAAAAAAAAGTTATTTTATATGACTTTGTAAAATAAGTTTTTTTTTTGTAAAAAAATAATATAAGCAAAAAACTCAAAATTGTATGTACAATACAAAATTGTCACCGTCATGCAAATATAAATATAAAGACACAGACAGTATGCAGCACCAAGAAAGGGTCTTTTCTAAGAATAATAAAAATTAATCGCTTTTATGTATACAATGTGAAACTTGTCTAGATTGAAGTTGCTTAATTGACAACTTGGCAGAAAATATCCATGATGTAAGAATGCCAGGTGTAACACAGCACACCTGATTCTCACATCATGATCTTATCGTTACGGCTAAGTAATAACTTTGATAAAATGTCTTTGTTAATATTGACTCGATAGTGATTCGAGTACGTCGAGTCGGGAGTGATCGCAGAGAACGATCTAGGAAAAGTACAAGGATGATAATATGAACGAACAGAGAGTCAATTATTGTCATACGTTAAATCTTGGCATAATTGTAGCGCAATCTCTTTGTCGCGTCTTGTTTGTTGTTATTTTATTTTAATCGCCGCACGTGGCAAATCTGGCAAAGTTCCGTTTACCTCAGCGCGTGCGAGTAATTTTACGAGTAATGTAAATAATGTTAAATAGGAACGAGAGGACGGACTAGAATTTATTTATTTCACACTATTGCAAAGGGACCAACCGACTTTCCACCGATTTCTATCTTAGGTAGATCTTAGGTATCCTGCCCGCCAATCGCCACGAGCTATTAGTAGTTAAAACTGTACGGTTTCGATCGCGAACATGAAAGTATTCGATCGGGATGTTGAAACGGAAAAGAATGAAGTATTGAAATATTAAACAGGACGAAAGAGAACATTATCGGCGAAATCGATTGTGGAAGACACATGATGATTATGATGTTTATAAATTGTTGATACAATTTATTGTTTAGTAAACATCGACGTTGTTAATGTTCTGTCTTCTAAAACCCGTCTTCCACATTGTCGCCTATCTCTCATCTTCCTCGTCCTGACATCCCATTCATGGTACACCCTTCAGTATAACTTAGCGACTCGAGTGCCTTGTCAAATGGGTCCAAATTGGTCGATTGGGCAGTGATTTCATGTGTTCATAGGCTTAAGAGACATAGGCGTTTAAGATGACGATACGAGTTAGCGAGTCGCTTAGGAAATGGAGGAACGTTAACGAATTCACATAGAAGAGTTTAAGATTCATTTGAATTAATTCAACTTTTCTTAAGGCTAGTTCGATCGTTGTAATTAGTAGCTTTCTTTCATCTAATTTTATCTTTGTTTGGCGCAGGACGTCATTTTTTTTCTTTTCTAGGCATTATTATTACCTAAGGTGCCTTGAAGAAGGGCCTCGACCTCTTTTTTGCTCCTTGATTACATAAAACCATCTCGAAGATATTCGGAAATGATTGAGCAAGGAGAAGAAATAAGACACTTTCAAATTGGTCGATTATTAACGCGTTTGGAAATTTATTCTGTTTAAAAAATATACGATCCACAAAAACGAAGTAGAAGAGTCTGCTTTAATGCAGTGATAATTGATCGAGTCGTAATTGTGAAAAGATAAATTGAATACAATTTATATTGTACAAAAAAAATTACTAAATTAGCATATGATATAGACGCTCTGAATGAATGTAGCTTCGCTCTTCTAGATTCGCTTACATACCAAAGACGTTCTGATAAAAGTTGTAAAATAATATTAGTTAAATATAAATGCAATAATTTAGTTTTTAAATCAACGAATGACATTTCGAGCTGCGCTAAATACTAAACGGCATTGTACTTGAAGGATATTTTACAATTTTAATATATACTTGAATATGTATATATATATATATATATACATATTGTCGATTGCAATGGAGCAAATTTGTACATTAATTTATACATTAATTGCAGTAAATTATCATTTTCTCTGATAATAAAAGATGTATATAATAAAAGATATATAAAGATATAAATTTATATAAAAGTTTATATAAAAAAAATTTTCTTTATGGTTCTGCTTCTCTCAAAGAGTGTCCTGTATCAGTCAAATAAAGCATCGCGCAGAAAAGGAACGGAAACTCAGTCGATTGGTGTTCTCTCTTCATTACATCCTTGTATTTCTGCTCGACCTCATAATCGCGATTGCTCGAGGGTGGAGACAAATCGATCGGTGCGCCTTTTCTTCTCCTTCACTTCCCTTCATTACGACATCCATTTACGAGAATGTCGTAACGGGGAGGCGTACAAGAAACGGAGCGGAAAGAGAGGTGGAGGGGTGGTGTGCGCTCTCGCGAAGCCAGGCAAAAACGGCCAGCACAAAACAGTGAACGTAATGTGATACTAAATGATAATAAAGCTAAAGTAATTATTGTTTAGCGTGCGACGCCGCGGCGTTCACGGCACGAGCGCGACTCGTGGCTCTTGGCGTGAGCAAGAGGAGAATCTTGCGATCGCGAAAGGGCATCAGGAGGATACCGACGAAAAAAGATCTTGCGAGTCGCCTATAATAATTTAAGCAATCAGCTTTTTATCATCATTCTTTCCTTTATCCTTTCGCCCACCCTTATCACGCACTCCCGACATCAGTCGTCCCCTCTTCTCGAACCGTAAATGCACTAGGATTATGCATTACAGATTATTTTATTGTTAATTAATTATGTTTAGCGCGCACGCGCACCCGGATGTCCCTCTCGAGACCGTGATCGCACCATTGAGGAGAAAAGAAAAGCATAGATCTCGAATTTCGCTTTCGATCCAGTTGATCGAGAATGCGGAAGAAAACGATATTTTTCTGATATGATTATTTGACGTTGCAGAATTCTTCGGAAATTGCAAGTTCTTTTGTCATTATATAGCAGTATATAGCAGAATAAATTGAATTACGCATTATTCAGTAAAGAGAAAATTTAAGAGAAGAGAAAAGACAATAATTGGCAAAATCTTGTGTAAAACGTTGATTTTCTATCGTCACTGTTCTAAATTTAACGTCTTCTTTTCCTCATTCGGACATCCGGGTGAAAGATTGTAGATTTTAAGCATCTTCCAAGCGGGGCACAAGCTCCGTGTGCTTTCTTAGTGTTCATAGGTTTATGAAAAATAAATTAAAATTCTGAAGAAACCTGGTGTACGACAAGATAAACAGAAGCAAACATAATCGAACTAATATATGTTTCCAATACTTCCCTCTTCCATTCCTATAGACCTCCTGTTGTGTGATCTATTGAAAGATACCTATATTATTTAATTGCCCGAGTGA
>Ga0157364_1007428_pt1 | contig 11347 bp, 11 predicted proteins | sample AttsexASBM2_FD_111476 | JGI IMG/M metagenome (GOLD analysis project Ga0157364, IMG submission 111476) | Fungus gardens microbial communities from leaf cutter ant in Ribeirão Preto, State of São Paulo, Brazil - Atta sexdens ASBM2 | ecosystem: Host-associated > Fungi > Mycelium > Unclassified ...
AAAAAAATCATAACTCCAATTCGGGGTAACCCAATGCTTTCTTTACTCCAAGTCAATTCTTGTGTTCAGTTGAGAACTCTTTTCTGAGCTTTGCTAGCCTGGATAATATGATCCAGCATCAATTCTCGTGCTTATCTTTTGCCATTTGTAAAGAATGCTTAGAAATCTGGAGAATTAGTCTAATATGAGTTTTACTAAAGAGAAAATGACAAATTATAGTCTAAATTGTACATTTGCAGTCTCTATCTACTGTATCTCAAACAAATAATTAACTTGGACTCCACTCTAATTTTTTGAATCTAAATCAACTATATAACAAGTAGTTAGCATGGTATATAAATTTAAAAACCAAGATTGCTGACAAGAGACCTGCTTTCTTATTCATACCCGTTTGCTAATACATACATTGATGTCCATTAGACTATCACATGACAAGGAAACATCATGTGATATAGAAGTTGCTAAGATAATGACATGAATAACATAGACTGTTCTAAATCTATCTTCTGTACTAATAAAAGAGCCTCACACTAGTCCTAAGTACTTCATTTTTGTAGTCTTTTCTGCTACAGATCACATTTCTGTGCTTTATCACTTGATAACTTGTTTTCAGACTGTCTATTATCATATTGCTGAGAGTTTATCTCTATATTTTTATCTATTTTCTTTGACTTGATTTTGAATATGTGACTATGTCATGTGATGTTTCACATAATATAATATTACTAGACATATGATAATGCACATAATTATAATTATATAATAGAGAAGAATATAAAAAGATGCTAAAATAAGATACTTATTTTATTTTCTTTCTCTTTTCTTTTTCTTTTTCTTATAATCTTTATTTTTATTCAGACTTAGACAAAGAATCATGATATAATATTTACAAATATCACAAAGTGTGATAGATGTGTGACACATGTCACATGTTTGGTCATACTTGTTATAATTATAGGAACTACTAAAAAAACTTAATTATAAACTTAGAGTAAGTTAGTGTTATAACTCAAAACCTTTAGAGTTGGATTTATGAGGTAATCTTGTATTGGGTAACACAAGAGAACTCAATAAAGAGCTCTTTTACAAAATAGCCTATCTTATATACTCCTACAGGTGGTCCATGCTAGCTATTGTGCACTCTATCCTAAATGACCATGTGTAGAACATGAGGCTAACATATGGTATCCATTGTTGTAGCAACCACTTGTCGGAATGGCACTTGTAGTATGCTAACTTCAGCAAAGCTCTCAGAAGGCTATCTAGTAGTGGGAATCACAAGAGAACTCGACAAGGAGCTCTTGCTGTATTGATCCTCTATATATACTGCAGGCTCTTAGTCCATGCTACAACAATAATTACCTGCCCTTATGTCTATGTATCATCCTCATGTCCTATTACTCATCCACATGTGTTTTCCTTAAGGCCACCATGCTTCCTACATGTGCCCTGATGTTATACTCTTAATCTCTGCTATACATGTGTACACTATGTGTACACCATGAGGAACCATAGTCCCTTAACGTCACTCCTAACCCTAACTTCTATCTAGACTTCTCTTGATCCTTCTAGACTATTCTAGACTCTATCATATGACTTCCAGATTACGTGATCTTCCTCTGTTGTAGACTAATAATATTATCTTATCTATGTCCGGCTAATCCTAACCCTAGCCAAAGTCTGTCTGTACTCTCATCTTATAACAACATGACTTCCAGGTCACATACTCTTTCTCCATTGTAGACTAATAATTACTACTGTCCTATTTCTGTCCACTAACCCTAACCCTAAAGTCTGTCCACACACTTGTCTTATAACATCTATATTGTATAACGTCATTTTGTTCTAGAATCTTCTCCTTAGTTCCATGATCAATGTTGTGACCACACCATCAAATGTGACTGATATGACTGATCACTTCTAATCCTAACCCTAGAGTTCTAAAAGTAGAAAAATGAAAAATAAATAAAAATAAGAAAGAAAATAAAAAGAAATGAAGTTCACTTCTTGCAATTCTAACAGTTAGATATGCACAGACTAATCTTTAGAGATGTATAAAGTAAACTACTCTGTAATAGGAACTCTATTGAGTTCTCTTATGTTACTCAATATATAAGTATGCTTTTATCTTAACACTTAGATCTAAGTTATAATGTATAGTATGTTAATCTTATAAATAATATATAGACTTTAGAATAGAATAGTTGTAGTATATACATAGACCATAGTCTATAGTATATAAAGAAAACTAGTTTGTGCTGGGAACTCCATTAATATTATAACTCAAAATCCTTAAAATGGAATAATAAGACAAAACCTTGTATTAGAGTTTAACACAAGAGAATTCAATAGAGAACTCTGTATAGGATTGTCTACCTTATATACTAGAAGTTCATGGTCTGTGCTTTACTACTTTAGCCTATTCTAAATAACCATGTGTTTGCCTTAAGGTCAACATGCTATATGACATTATTCTTTCAGAATCTTCTATATTCTTCCATTGCTACTATGTGACATGTGACTGTTTCATGTGACATGTGACAGTGTGTTGGTGACATCACACCTAAATTCTAACCCTAAGTTCAGAATAAAAATTAATAAAAATAAAGAGATATTTAGAAAAAACTTGGGTCTAAACTTTGTAACTCTGACAATTAAGTTCTTTTGTATTTCTCAATATAAAAATTAACTTATCTGAAAATATAAACTTTTAGAATACTCTTAGCTTCAACTTATGTGTTATACTACTAATAGTTGCTTAATTACAATTTCAAAAGATAACCTGGAGTTGAGATGTTGAAAGTTTTAATAACAAAAAACAGATTATTACTAATACTAGAGTTTAATGCTAAGGTTAGTTAGTAAGATACCAGAATTTGGTAAAAAGTACTATTAATAAAGATAGTATATACTATTAACAATAGAGTTTAATTGTTATGGTTAAAGACTAAGAGTTAAGTCAACAAAAGAATCTTGTATTGGGTTAATATAAGAAAACTCAATAGAGTTTCTAGTACAATATATCTATCTTATATATACTAGACTAATGGTTCATGTTACATAAGTTTTAGCCTACTCTAAAGACCATGTGTATTATATGCCATTGATATATAGTATAACTCTTCTAGAACCTTCTACATCATTTTATATGTCACATGATTGTGTGATCATAACTTGTGACTGTAATTTGTATGACAGTTGTGATATCATGCTAACCTTTAACTCTAAGTCCAAAAATAAGAAAATCAATAGAAAATAAAATAAAAATATGAAATGAAATGAAAATAAATAAAGTTTACTGTCTTCAACTCTAAAATTGATGTAAAATCATACTCAACATCTTGGAGATGAGTATAATACTCATAGAAAAAGAGAAATGTTAGAAGTTTATATCTATCAAATATAGTTCATATTAGAGAGCAAAAGTCCATAGAGTTAGCTTGGAGTTTATACCAAGTATAAAAACCTATATAAAGAGTATAGTGTTACAAACTTCTCTAAACAACCTTAGCTTCAGCTTATATACTATACCATTTATCTGCTATGGGATCACAACTTCAGAAGAGGATTGGAGTTTAAGAAAAGTGAGTTCTGATAGAAAAGTATGTCACTGAAAAACACTAGAGTTGAAGTCAAATGATGTTTGTATTTATCAATTATCAGACTAGCAAAATACAATATACTTACTAGTTCTCATATATAAGTATAATAAAAAAAGAACTTGGAGATTTCAGAGTATAGCTCTAAGTGAAACAAGAAAACTCCACTATAAAAGACTAGGTTGAAAAGGAGTAAACTCTGCTATAAAAGACTAAGTATTCATGGAGTTTGTGAACAGAGATAAAAATTACTATAGAAAACAAGTTATAAAATAACACTACTATGAAAGATGGATTATAAACAGATAGGTTAATGAATAACACTACTACAAAAGACAGGCTAGTTAGACTTGTTATGATCGATGCCTCTAGGAGATGACATGGAGAAGAGTAGAGGGTATGATGACATGATTGGCTGTGCTGCAATGAGTCTCAGTCAGTGCCTCATATAGTAGGTGCTATCTCCTTGTCTAATCCTTATTGTTTTCTCATGTTGTTCACTTTATATATTGCACAATTCATTACTCTTTACTAGTATATATAGTGTAGATACTATCCTGTATCCTTACACTTTACCACTTCTATACATTCTCTTACTCTTCCTCAAGTCTTTGCCTAAATGTAACCTGAGCTCCAGCTTAAGGTTGTAACATTTGGTAAAGCGTCAACAAGCTCACCTTGTAAGAAAGGTGCATATAGATGATACTAGACAGAGTTACCTGTTGGGAACAAAACACATGTAGTAGAAACTGCAAAGAGGAACCAAAATGAGTTCCAGAAGGACAAACAATATTGAGGTATTATCAGAATGACTAGGATCCTTGCAGATCACAGAAAAAGCCTCAAGCAAGTATGAACAAACAACTACAGAAGAAATGTCAGTAGCACCAGCACTAGTAGCTGCAGAAGTCAGCGAGAACATACAGATAGGATTGCCAAAGAATATGGTATCAGACCCAGAATGGTTTGATGGTGACCAAATGAAATTTGAAGACTGGTGGAGAGAGATGAGACTATTTCTCAAGAGTAATAGAATCATGGAGACTGACAACAGGATCATGGCAATCCTAGCTCACCTCAGAGGAGGTGTAGTAAGAATATATGCACAATGAAAGCTTGATGAGCTAGACAAAGAATTAGGAACCCAGGACTGGGACAATTTCATGAAAGAAATCAAGACAATGTTCAGCAACATAACGAAAGCAGTAGATGTCAAATGGAAAATAGAGATGTTCAAGCAAGAAAAAATAAACATGGCAGATTTTATGATCAAGTTTGAAGTATTAGCCATGAAAGCAGACATAGATGAGCTACATGCCATCTTCCTATTGAAGAAGAATGCATGATATGACATCATCAAAACAATATTGGGTTATCTACCCATAGCAATGCCCAAGACACTCAAGGAGTGAAAAGTGGTGATCACATCAGTAAGGCAAGGATACGAGTCTACAGAGGGACAACATGATTACAAGACAAGCACCAGAACGACATACAGAGGAAGAGGACAACCAATAGATATTGGGAAGTCCAATGAGAACTTCAAAGACAGGAAGCCCAAGTGCTTCAATTGTAACAAGTACAGTCATATGGCAAAAGAATATTGATTGGAGAAGAAGGAATGAGAAACATGAATGTGCTTTAAATACGACAAGAAGAGGCACATTGCCAAGAATTGTAAAGGGAAACAGTCGATGAAGAAACAAAAAGTGCAAGAAGAAATGGATGGTGAAAACAACAAGAGCAAACAGGGTTTTGGCGAAGATCTCAAGTAAGTATGGTACAAGAGATCTCCTATGTAAATTCCCAGAATAATAAATATGTTATTCTGAATCGCTAATCTAGTAAGAGAAAGAAGAAATTAAATGTGCAAGCAAATGTCAAAACCAAGAACAGCAAGAAGTTGAAAGTAAAAGCACTGGTGGACTCTGGATGCACACATACAGGGATTGACAAACAACTAGTCAAGGACAAAAGAATTCAAACAAAACCAATAAACTTCTCTTTTGAAGTGTTCAACACTGATGGAACAAAGAATGGAGAGATAACCAAGGTGGTGCTTCTAGAAGTCGAAATCAATGGACATAAGGAAACCCTGGAAGCAGCAATAACAGACTTGGATGGAACAGACATGTTCCTAGGACATGGCTGGCTGGTCAAGCACAATCTGGAAGTTAATTGGAAGAACAGCACTGTCAAATTTACAAAATGTCCAGGAAATTGTACAATAAAACACAAGAACATACAATTCAAATCCAGGAGAACCAAGGCAACAGAAACAATGGATAACAAGGAACAGGACAATGGAGAAATTGGAAAGGAGCCAGACAAAACAAACCCAAAAGATTTACCAGAGTACATTCAACTCTTTACACATCTATTCAACAAGAAGAAATTCGAAAATTTACCAGAAAGACGTGAATAGAACCATAAGATAAATCTGATAGACAAAGCCCTAAAGGAATTGAATACAAAGGCCTACACAATGACACTGAAGGAGGAAGAAGCTTTAAACCAATAGCTGGATGAACAACTCAAGACAAGACTCATTGTGGAATCAAAGTTAAGATATGCAGCATCCTGCTTCTATATTCCAAAGAAAGACAGTTCATTATAGTTGGTTCAAGACTACAGGAAGTTAAACCAGATCACAATAAAGGACAAGACACCACTACCTCTGATTTGAGAAGTAATTGACAAGCTCAAGGAAGCAAGATACTTCAACAAATTGGACTTGATTTGGGGATACAACAATGTATGAATTAAAGAAGATAAGTGGAAGGCTACATTCCTAACTAATAAAGGACTATTTGAACCTACATAGATGACTTCGTGATACTAGCAAAGACAATAGAAGAACTAAAAGAATGAATGATCAGATTTCTAAAAATAGCAGAAAAACACAATTTATGTTTTAAACAATCAAAATGCAACTTCAACATGGAAGAAATCCCTATACTAGTTGTTATAAACTTAGGTCCTTAGGGTTGGACAAAAGAACAACTCTTGTATATAAGTAACACAAGAGAACTCGATAGAGATCCCTTTACAAACTAGTCTACCTTTTATACTACTACCGATGGTCCATGCTTGCTACTGTGCACCCTACCCTAAATAACCATGTATAAAACATGAGGTCAACATGTGATATCCATATTGTATGATGTCATTTGTTCTAGAACCTTCTACTTAGTTCTCCCAAGTCTTGTGACCAATGTTGTGACCACAACATCAGATTGTGACTGATGTGACAGTGTGACTGATCACTTCTGACCCTAACCCTAACTGTTCTAAAAATAGAAAATCAAAAGTAAATAAAAATAAAAATAAAAATAAGAAAGAAAAATAAACGAAGTCTATTTCTTGTGATCTTGATACTAGGGGTAATAGTTGAAAAAGGACAGATCAAGATGGAACAGGAGAAGATAAAGGCAGTGAAAGAATGGAAAATACCAATAAGAGTCAAGGATGTCGAGAGTTTTCTTGGATTTGCCAATCTTTACTGATAATTTATCCACAACTTCAGTCACACAGCAAGGCCACTAAATGAACTGAAAGGCAAGAAGGAATGGAAATAGGAAAAAGAATATCAAAAGGCATTCAAAAAACTCAAAGAAAAGATCACAAGTCAACCAGTTCTTTCTTTGCCAAAAAGAGAAGGAAAATTCAGAGTGGAAACAGACACATCAGGACATGTAATAAAAGGAGTACTATCCCAAGAACAAGATGGGAAATGGAAACCAATAGCTTTCTTGTCAAGAACAATGCAACCAGCAGAACGAAACTATGAGATCTACGATAAAGAGCTACTGACAATAGTGGAGGCTCTAACCAAATGGAGACAATACCTGTTAGATACAAGAGAACCCTTTGAAGTTTGGACAGACCATGAAAACTTAAAATACTTCAGGAAACCTCACAAGTTGAATGGACGACAAGTTCAGTGGTATTTAAAATTGTAAGACTACGATTTCATACTGAAACATATACCAGGAAAGACAAATACAAAGAGGGACATCCTTTTAAGGAAAGATCAAGTGAACACTAAAGAAGACAACAAAGATGTTCAACTCTTGAAGGAAAAACTATGGTAATGGAGGATGACAGCAGAAATCACGATGATCAAAAGAAAAATGACAGTAGAAGAAGGTGATATACTCAAGGAAATCAAAAGAAACATGACAAGAGAAAAAGAAGTTGTTCAAGCATTGAAGAAAGAGGATAGTCTAATCTGGAAAGAAGATGGAGTGGTGTACATGGAAGGAAGAATCTATGTACTGAATAACAAGAAGATCAAAGAGGAAATTCTGAAGGAAAATCACAATTTGGCAGATGTAGGACATCCAGAACAACATAAGATGCTGGAATTAATCAAGAGAACCTACTGGTGGCCAGGACTAAAGAAAGATGTTAAGAAATATGTACAAGGATGCTTTAAATGCCAACAGAACAAAGTCCAACACCAAAGAAAGGCAGGAGAATTACATCTATTAGAGATTCCGAAAGGACCATGGCAAGAGATCAGTATCGACATCATAGGATCCTTACCAAAATTGAATGGAATGGATATAATAGTGGTTATTGTGGACTGATTTATGAAGATGATCAGACTAAAGGCAACAACAACAAACATATCATTGGAAGAAATTGTAAAGATCTACAGAGATGAAATATGGAAACTGTTGTGACAACCACTAGTTATAAAGACCAATAGCATCACAAGCAATAAATCTCTTAAAGGTGAATATCTAGTGGGAAATTTACAAGAGAACTCGACAAGGAGCCTCTTCTTAATCAAGGTCCTATTTATACAAATAGTTCATGGTCCATGCTACTAATAATTAAATCTGCCCTATAGTCCATGCTTCAACCTTATACTCGCCTCACTTCTTACTCAAGGCTACCATATATACTCCATGTGCCCTGACATTATCTTCTAGATTCTTCCACCAGGTTCTAGGCATATGACATCACATCATGTGACCTGTCATGTGACTTCCTTGTCACATGCCTTTTTCATTGTCTCCAAAAAAAAGAAAAAAAAAGTAAAATCAGAAAAAAATAAAATAAAATAAAATAAAATTGCTTATGTCCAAAGCGTCCCATAACAGAAACTGCATGGAGTACCCAGAAGGATTCTCAGTGACAGAGAACTGCAATTTGCATCAAAATTTATAGAAGAATTTACCAAAGTGCTAGGAACCAAGAGACAATTATCAACAGCATGCTATCCTCAAACAGATGGTCAAACAGAGAGAATAAATCAAGAAATTGGAACATTCCTACAGCACTATGTGAATTACCAGCAAGAAATTTGGACGAATTGGTTATCTGCAGCAGAGTTTCAGTATAATAATAAAAAACATACAGCGACTGGAAGGACACCATTCAAATTAAACTTTGGAAGACACCCTTGAAAAGAAGACCTCATGGTGCAAATGAAGATTCCATGAGTAGAAGAATTCATGAAGGAACTACAGAAAAGCTAGGAACAAGCAACAAATGCAATGGAAGAAGCTCAGAAAAACATAAAATGATAATTTGACAAGAAAAGAAGGAATTGTCAAGAATTAAAGGTTGACGACCATGTGTGATTGGAGAACAAGAATATCCAATCAAACTGACCCTCAAAGAAGCTGAACAATAAAAGATATGGACCTTTTAGGATCATAAAAGACATTGGTTCAGGAGCATTTCAACTGGAACTTCTAGAAGGATAGATAATTCATAACGTCTTTAACAAGGACTTTCTAATATGATGTATGGAGCCAAAGTTCAAAGAACAACACGAGGACCTAGTACCTCTGCCAATGATTATTAATGAAGAAGAAGAATATGAAGTGGAAGAAGTCAGGAAGTACAGAAAATGAGGAAGGAGAACGCAATACTTGATTTACTGGAAAGAATATGGAGATGAACACAACCAATGGATAGTGAAATCAGGGTTGCCTCATGCAAAAGATACAATAGAAGATTATTAGACTAGGTATTCAAGTCGAAACCTATAAAGAGAGGGGGTAAAATCCCACTTCAACAGCCCAAGAAATCACTCAAATTCTAAAGCAAATCCTACAAACAATATGTCTTCCCAAATTACGAACAACAATACCTATACCATGGCATCTGCATCCCTAAACCCATACGTTTCCAAGAAACTAAATAATATGGATCAAGCTCAAGTCATAAAGAGAGAAAGAGAAGATTGGTCGAGACTGTATCACAAGACGCTGAAGGGATTGGAGACAATAATAGATGTACAAAGATAGGTAAAAGACATTAAGAAACTGGCAGAAGAAGCTAACACAACGGTAACAGAAGTAGAAGGATCAGTCTTAATGGCAAGCATCAACAATTGAGTTATGAACACCACTAATATTACTCAAATATCAGAGGACCTTCGATATATAGTTCAAAGTGACATGGATGAACAGGCTTTCTAAGTCCAAAGGATGTTGGCCGATGAACTGGATCAGTATAAAGGAAAAGGCAATAAATATGTGGACAATAATATTCAAGAAATCCAAGACTTATACATGGAAGAAGAAAAGAAAGAAGAAAAAGGAGTAATAGAAGACAAAGAAGTGATACTGGTCAAACCATACAAGGCATCCACGACAACATCATCATCAAGAACAAGCTTTATAACAGATGAAGTCGAAAACCTCTTCAAGTATATGAAGTTCATTCAAACTCCAACACAGACAAGAATATTTAGACCACCACCACATTATTAAGCCCTCAAATCCAGAGGTGAACAAGATCCCACATTTTGGAATGAAGTAGTAAAGGTATTCTTGGAAAAGAAACATAATACAGATATGTCAAGAAATGGATATCAAATCCATATGTTTCAAGGAGGCCTACTACATGAACCCTACTTCATAGCCATCAACAATAGGGAACAAATCATCATTGGCCCTAGCAAAAAGATAGTGGCCATACATGTGGTAGGAGAACTGGAGGTTCTAGTCTGATTTATGGGGACATGAATTCTGAAATAGGAGTATTGTTATGATTGATGTCTTTAGGAAATGGCATGGAGAAGAGTAGAGGGTATGATGACATGATTGGCTGTACTGCAATGAGTCTTAGCCAGCACCTCATATAGTAGGTGCTACTTCCTCACCTAACTCTTATTGTTTTCTCATGTTGTTCGCCTCATGTATTGCACAATTCATTACTCTTTACTAGTATATATAGTGTAGATACTATCCTGTATCCTTATGCTTTACCACTTCTATACATTCCCTTACTCTTCCTCAAGTCTTTGCCTAAGTGCAACCTGAGCTCTAACTTAAGGTCGTAACAAGACTTAGCATATAAATAACAAGCAACCTTTGGTTTTAGCTTATACTTATATGCTATGCCTCTATCTATTACACTAATTGCATATTTTGGAAGATGTAGTTAGAGAGGTGGAGAAAGCTATTCTATCTAAAGAGTAAAAAGATATGTCATTACTAACACTGGAAGAGAATGCTAGTTTCAGTCAATTTTCAGGATAAGGATTACAGTATAACTACTAGGCTTATATACTAAGTACTCTGCCTAAGATAGTATCCAAGGAATGAAGATTGTAAGTAAGTTGTTCTAGGTCTAAATAATCTTCAAATGAAGAGTTAGGGATTTATAGAGTAACTAGAAAGTCTAGTGAGGATGTTTGAGAAGTAATGTTACAACTCAAAGTCCTTAGAGTTGGACAATAAGACAAAAACCTTGTATTAGGGTTTAACACAAGAGAACTCAAT
>Ga0157364_1007429_pt1 | contig 11347 bp, 10 predicted proteins | sample AttsexASBM2_FD_111476 | JGI IMG/M metagenome (GOLD analysis project Ga0157364, IMG submission 111476) | Fungus gardens microbial communities from leaf cutter ant in Ribeirão Preto, State of São Paulo, Brazil - Atta sexdens ASBM2 | ecosystem: Host-associated > Fungi > Mycelium > Unclassified ...
GGAGACCTCGCGGAAAAGCAGGATTCTCGTAGAGGAGGGAAAAAAAGAAAGAAGAGGAGCGATGTAGCGGGAAAGAGAGAGCGTGAGAGAGCGCATGGCGCGCTCGCGCGCGCCAGGATATTCGTATTCCTATGAACAAGGATGATCTTACGGAGTTTCCAGGACCTCCTCGTAGACGAGGCCATGTTCGTGCCGCGCGCGCGGACTTATTTGGCAGCGACGGCGGTCCGTGTTCCCGGTTGGCGCACGACGTACGATCTCCTCTCGCTGTTCGTGCCGCTGCGCGAACGTAACATGTTTACCAGCAGCAAACGGTAACAGCCTCCACTCTTCTCGCGGTCTCTCCTCTTTCTTCGGCGACCGGGCACCGCGGCGCGTGGCGTCGCGAGGCGTCACGTCGCGTAGCGTCGCGTCGTCACTCCCCACCGGGGAGAACGTAGAAAAAAAAAGAAACGCGACGCTGTCCCGAGAGCGCGGAAAACAGATCGCTTCTCTCTCACTCGGGAAACTGCCACCTTCTCCTCGCTACCGTCTCATATCTCATCTCATGAACCTGTCACTATCTCTCTGTCTCTCTTTCTCTCGCTCCGCTCCGTTCCGTCCGTCTGACAGTGTGTCTGTGACGCGTATAGGTCGTGAGGTCGCGGTTACGTTTTCTCGGTAGATGGCGGTAATCGCGTTATCTATCGTTGGTAAAATAAATGTTTAATTTATTACCGATAATTGCTAATAACACTAGAATAATTGCTAATAACACTACTATTATCGATCTAATAATGAAACGATCGATAATAACGTTCTTCAATTATCTCCGGGCTTTCGGGGTCTTTTTGTGAGGACAAAAACTTGCTAGAGCTTTGGCTGTTTCGCTTGCATAAGCTGATATGATTGATAGTGGGTATTTTCCATTTGACATCGACAAGAACAACGAGATACTATTAAAGACCGATATCCTTATGGGAGTTCGCATCCTTCAAAATATTGAAGTGATTAAGAGTTAAAAACTGATAATATTGCACTAATTTTATGATTTATTAGTTTAGTAGACGTATTTATGCATTTATAACTCAATAATATTTGATTTTTCTTTAAAATTCTGATTTCAGTGTTTTATGTTAAAGTTTGATTATCAACAGAGATGATAATTGCGAAGAAAAAATTGTAATTTTTCTGCAATATATGGGATATTATAGCTTTACTTAAGTATGCATATTTATTTATGGAACATTTATATAATAAATAATCATGAATTTAATAATGTATGAGCCAAATATATATAATAATTTATGTTAATAATAGCAAATTTATATCAATTGTCGATTATATCAGCGTTCTTTAATTACATCTGGGCCCTTGAGGGCCTTTTTTATACCGCCAAAAATTTGCCTAGGATTGACGGTCTTTAATGGTACTTCATTGGTGCATTTGATGACAAGTCAACACAAGATATGAGTGTCGTTCTATCCTTGTTGACATTCAGAAAGTAACAAAGATAGAATAACACTTGTATCGGTTGTGTTATCAAATGTAAAGCACCCAATCTCTCGGTGACAATAAAAATATGTTTATAATTGAAAAAAAGTGAAATCTCTATCTCCCTGCAGAAATTATCACAGGAACTTTGATCCAAATTCAACGCATGATATTGTGACCCTTGGATCGGAAAATCAAACAGGGAAATAAGAAGAAAACAAGGACATGGATCATGCGCTTCATGCGTAACTCAGAACGCACTCATAAACAACTGTAGCTGGATAATGATATCACTGATTGTTATATCGATTGTTGGCAAATTGAAATTTAAAGCTGTTAAATTGGCTCTGTTAGAAAACCAAATGTCTGAAGAAACTGCTGAGAGGCCCACGAGGCAACTGTACAAACAATTCGCAATAAGGACACGCGTGCGAATGTCAGAACAACCTGAAAAAGATGTCAATATTTTTTTTTTAATAGTTGGAGTGTTACTTATACTTGCTTTGGCCATTCTAGCTGCATTTTTGCATTTTTCACATTAAACATGTGAAATATGCTAATATGCTGATAAAAAGAAGGAAATTTGAAATTATGATCCACTTGTGATGTTGACTAGTGAAACTTACAAGAGAGATTTGATGTTTATGTTTATTTGAGAGATTTAATGCTTGCGTAAATTCTTATTGCATTAATATCTATATGCATAAAGGAATACAATTTATGTATTATGTGTATACATATATATATATAATTGATATATTTATGACGCAGTGTGATATTAAACTGTGATACAATCAAATGCAGCTTTTTTTAGGTAATAAATTATGAATCTGTTTACATATAAGAATAATTTTTTCTAACAAATTATTTCTAACAAATTATTTTTCTTCTATATTAATAGATCTACTTTAAGAGAGAAAAGAGGAAGAAATCTTAGGTTATCGTGATTATTGTTGAATTCAAATTTAGCAAAATGACGTCGATATTTTATATGCGAACTGGCTTTGCAGTAAATCGAACATTTCTTTTATCCAATATTCTTGGGAGAAGTTACGTGACATACATTCAAGGTCAATCCCCTGAACCTCGTGTGCGAGAATACTTCTATTACATTGATCATCAAGGCATGGTATTTTTCATTTCATCTATTGAAGTTTCAGTTTGTATCACTGGTGAAACCTTTTCTCAGATTTTTTTCATATAATTTTTTAGAATTTTAAAGTGAATTTCAACATTTTTCAGAATTTCTACATATTTTTTAACTTTTAAAATTTTTCAGATTTTTTTTTTTATATAAATTGGAACACTCATAAGTGCTGAGAACGTCTACATTTATTCTAGAATTCTTCATAAATTTTGAAACATTTTAAGATTTTTTTATTCTGTAATTTCTGAAATCTTATAAAATCTAAAAAAGTATTTAAGATATTTTTCTCAGAAATTACAGAAGGAGAAATCTTAGATTTCAGAATTCACATATTGAAAAATTATTTTTAAAAAGTAGATTTTCTCTGTATTTTTTTAATGTGTTCAAATGTGTGAAAATTCTGGGAAAAATTTTCACCAGGATAATGAATGAACATCTCATAAATAATTATTTATAATATTTGTCACAGTTGTTCCTGGATGATGTCCGCATAAGGAATTTCACTTCCTGCTTTAAAGGTATACAACAATGTTTATCTTAACTTAAAAGCATCTTTTTTATGTGTATTGCAAACTGTCATAGACAAGAAATTCCTGGCATTCTTCTTCAAGCGTCTAAGGAAAAACAATACCGAACGTTACACAGACGACTTTCCATTCTTGTCAATTTGTGGTGTAGAGAGAAATTATGTGAGATGTGATGATTTGCCATTGGTTTTTACGAAGGTGATTCAAAAGTATAACATAGAAACTGGCGCAGAAGAGGACTGGTTCAGTTATGCGCACGCAGATGATTTATTGACGGTAATTTTGCAGAATCAGCTATATATCAGTTTCATCTTTCAGTAAACTACGTGATAATTTATTTAATAGATAAATAAAGGAGTAAAAGAGTAAGCTAAAGTTAATCGAAAAGTGAAACAACTCAGTCATAGTAACATTTTAATTGAGTTTTACTGACACTACAGTAACCATTAAATTTGCCGCAGGTGCAATTCGAGCCACAAAGATTATTTATGAACATTAAAACCGGAAGAGTGTATCATCCTGCACCAGAGAAAACGGGTGGGATTGGTTTAGTGAGATCTAATCTAGCTATTGAATTCAGCGCTTCGTTCAACTTTGAAAACGGCGAAGGAAACGCACCGACACATTTTGTGTGGAGAGACAAACGATACCAACTCGATGCGGAATGGTACAGAGACAAACTGTCATAAATAGTGAAATAAAAACAACGAAACTTTTATAATTCGTAAATACATTGCAAAACTATAAAAAAGGAATTTTTCAATGATCCAAACGTCAAGACTTACTCAAATAAGCTTTAATGGTCACCTCAACCGTCCACCAAAAAAGCTATTAATAAAAAATTTACAAACAAGCGTAGTCTGAAATAATCTGTATAAAATTAGGAATTCTACAAAAAAATTATATGCATTTATTATAAGTGCTGAGAAGAAATGAAACCCCTGCATATTTCTACACGAAAATATTCTAATCGAATTCTAATTTGAAATTGGGAAATCTCGTTCATTTATTTTGTATTTAATAATTCGCTCAGTCTTGATTTCAATAATATATTTAAAGAATATTAAGAAATCTTTTTTTAGACTGCATATGTCAGAATATATTTTTTTGAAATTCTCCTTTTTTATAATTTTATTAAAAAGTATATATTTTTTATAAATCACACTTGTATAAATATACATGAATTTATATATATGTTTATATATATACGTCTATATACATATTTTTTTATATTTTAATATTCTACCTCTCTCATCACATATTAACATACTGTTAGAAATGTTCTTTCACTAAATTTTAAATTACACAATTTGAACTTAATTTCATAACATTACATTAAATTTAATGTATTTATAATTAAAAAGTATATTTGTATACATATACATTAAATTTAATATATTTTTCATGAAAATTTATGAAATTTTAATATACTTTTCATAAAATTTTATTAAAAGTAATTAATTTATATTATTTATTATTATTTATTACATTAATAAATTTATGAAATTTAATGTACACACGTTCATTACATTTAAGTAATTACTGTAACTTAATTTCAGTTAAATCATTCATTACTTTTAATTTCATTCATAATCACGAGCTTCATTTACATGTAAAGGAAGCTCGTGGTGTTACATTTCTAACAGTGTATAGATGAAATGTCAAAAAGCCTGGCAGTACCATCGTCGGAAACTGTTATTGCTTTCTTCTCATCACTGAAAAATTATAAAACATATAATATTAAATATCACAGAAGAGATTGAACGTATTTTATATACAAGAAATTTCAGAAAATTCTCTAATAAGACCAAATTTTCAAAATGTGATTTTCAAAAAATTGAAATAATTTTAATCGCAGGAGAATATTGCTGTACAAAACTATAAACATTTATTAAAATGTACGATTTAATAGTTATTTTTTACGTTTTAATAGCTATCCGAATTTAATTAAGAAAAGTATAATGAGAACTAATACATTAAAATTAAGCTACTCGCAAAATCTTTTTCCGATAATTTTATTTTATTTTTTTCTCACGCAATTAACACAAATTTGCTTATTATGGTTTACCTGGATATGCATACGTCATATAAGGCCCCTTTGTGTCCTGAGAATATTCGAAGGCAGTGACCTATTCTGGCATCGAAACATCTTAATTTGCCATCTAATCCCGATGTAAAAAATATCGATGCCTTAATCCAAACTAATTTTGTGACACCTCCTTCTTGATCCATTTCGTGCCTAAGACTCTGGAGAGAATTGAAACTTAGAACTTATTAATGTTCAAAAAGAAACTCTAGATATAAAAATATAAAAAATAATACTTGTTTAGAAATATCCCATATGTAAATTTTTCCGTATGTTTCACTCGTGACTGTTGCACTTGCAGCAGCAGGGAATGTAGGATCTTTACAAAAAGCTGCAACTTCTACATGATCGTTGTTATTGCCACGTTTATGCAAATCTTGAAGTACACAAATTACCTGAAAAATATTTCATATCATTAAGCTTACAAATCGAGATACTATGTGGATCTGTACCAGAACAATAAATTCGTAATTAGCAAATCTCTGGACTCGATTTTCCATCTCATATACAAATTATAATTTCGTAAAAGTTATTATTCTGCAAAGTATAGATATGAAGCTGATTTTATTTCATAATAAATTTAATTATTGAAAATAAGCCTGAGGAGTTTCTGGGCTCCGGTTTGGGTCGTAGTTCGATTTGAGCTATAATCAAAGTCAGCAATTGACAAAAATTTTAAATAACCGATCAATTTTAATCTTTATATGGATAACATAAAACCCAATAATTTTATCAGAAATCATCTCTTTTTAAGCACAGGAAATGCAGCAAAAAAATATGAATATAATGATACTACTCTTCCTTGAAAATATTAAGAAAATAAGAGTTTCTTGTACCTTGCCATTATGTACTGTGCTTAATACAGTCTGGCTTTCCACTGATACCGAAATTAATAGATTATTATCCATGTAACAATCAAGAGCAATGATACTGCTTGAATGTCCATGTAATCGTGTTTGGTCAGGGGGAGTGTTGGATACTAGAGTGTTCGATTTTAAATCTATTACGTGAATCATACCATTTTCATATCCTATTACAGCACGTTTTCCTGCAAGATTTAAATTAATATTTTATTCTCTCTTGAGCAAAAATCTAAGCGTATATTCTTATCACGTACCATCTGGAAGAATTATACCAGCCTCTGATTTAATACCGCTACCCTGTGCAAAGATCTTGCAATCATCCTTTCGTGTTTTCAACATATAAACCTCCCCTGTTTCAACACCTGTTACTAAGATGTCACTGAAAGGGTGCCACTTTATCCACTAGATAATAAAAAAAGATTATTAATAAATTGTTGATGCTGTGTTTAAAGGAATAACAGATTTAAAGTTGAAACTTTTTGTACTTCTCATTTTTTTTACCTTTTCTTTTAAATTATTGCTTTTCTTGAGACAACTGAAAAGTACAGGCAATAAAAACAGGAATTAATATATTTCAACTTATCAGAAATCATGTATACTAGAACATATATATTTCTGATTAAAATCTGTTATTTCCTGTTCCTATTGTCTATGCTTTTCAGTTGATCAAATCATAATTAAATTATTTATTATTTATGTGCAGCTATAAAAAAGTTTTAATAATTGTTATCTAAGAATGCTCACGTTAATATCGTTCATTAAGGCAGTTTCCCAGACACAAGTTTTGTCACTTATTCGCCACAATTTTATTTTGCCATGCATGTCGGCTGTGGCTACATATTTGTCGTTGTAATTGAAATCAGAGAATATAACGCTATCGTTATGGCTATTACCAGTACTGAGAATACTTTCGCCCGTATTGGCATTCCAGAGATATCCTTTATCATCCTCACCCCCCGTCGCCACTAAGTTACCATTCTTACTTAACGAGCAGCAAAATACTGTGTGATCTGAAATCAATTTAAAGAGAGAGTTAATGAGTGCTTTCTAGCAAGAACACAGACGATATAACTCAGTTAATGATTATATTCTTGTTGTTTATCAATGTAAAAATTAAACTACAGCATTGTTCGTTTTATCTTTTGGGAGCTGCTTGGGGTCACTCTGAACACAGCGTATTTGAAGTGTAGAATTCACACTACATATGACATCTGTCATATGACATCCGACATTCATTTTAACCCCAGAGCTCTCCAGAAACAAAACGAACAATACTAATAAATGCTGTTTGATAACAGAAGTTCACACAAGTGTCTCACACAATGTTCTATTTTTGATTGCTTTCCTTTTAGAAGACATAATCAACACAAGAGTTTAACTTTGTTGTTCATTGAATGCTAAGGACAGAAAAATGTTTAAATCAATTTTCTTTTAAAAGAAAAGTAGCTAAAACGTGACTTGTGTCACTAATGTCCAATTTCTTCACCTCTAGATAACTTTATCCAAAAGATATCATCCAGAGTACAATGGAGAGATTTCCTGGATAAAGTTACCTGCAACTTATCTGGAAGTGAAGAAATGGGCATAAGAATATATTCCACTTAATACTTAGTAACACTCAAGAAATCATTTCGTCCTTGTTGGTTATCAAATAAAGACAAATAATGCTTGTGAGTGCCAAGTAGAACATACCTGAAGATTAAATGATCACTGTATTACATTGCATTCAGAGAATATGCTATCAGAGCTATTGTGTTATTCTATCTTTATCATTTATTAGACAATTATAAAACAAAGATATAATGATGCAATAGTATTAATTCACTGTCTCTCTTGCTAGAAAGTACCATTACTGACTTGAATTAATAAAAACCTTGTTCTATCTTTCTTAGCATTCTGAATAATAAAAGGTGCTTTTCACCTGGTAACAAGTGGTCAACACAAGTGTGATTTTGTCTTTGTTACATTGAATGCAAAGATGAAACAACAATTATTGTTATACTAAAACTCAGATAATTCTTACATCTCTCTAATTATGACATCATAACAGTTGAATGTTCCTTTAAATTCTGACAAGGGATTCAACTGAATTTTTACTTACAATCTGCACAAACTCAAGACTGTGTGCTTTATTGAGTCTTGTTAGCTCATATTAAAAATGAGGTTTTTTTTTTTTATAAATCTGTGGTGTTATACAATAACTTTGTTGTCAAAGTAAGTCATTATCTGAGTATGAAATACATAACTTTAAATTTAGTATCAATTTAGTATCATTTGTATGAAAAGCAATTAATGTTTGCCTCGATTTCTGCCACTAAATGGAAAGCATCTAAAGACAGAATGACTTGTGTCGACTTGTGTCATCAAATAGAAAGCACTTAATGCCTCGCATGCTAATCGGTCTTGTGTAGAGATTAAAAGCTTTCTTACGAGACTTATGACCACGAAAGACGCGTATGGCATCGTCCACGGTATCCTCCTGCATAAGATCTTCCGTCCGTGGATTCTCATTTTCATCCGATGAGCTCGAACTCTCGAAAATTGGATCATTTAAATCAATAACCTCTTCAATATCATCTTCTACAATCATCTCGTCATCCACGAGATCTTCCACTTTAGATGGAGACGGCGGCGTACGTTTGTCTTGCATCTATTGGAAAAATCACAATTAATCAATTGTTTAAGTGTATCGATTGCACCAATGTTACTTTGATTTTAAGTGAGACTTAAAACTCTTTCTGTTTCTGTCTCTTTTTGGCTTTAAAATAAAACAGATAGAGTTTTAAATCTCACTTAATATCAAAGTGACATTAATGCAACTGGTGCCTAAATCAAATTAGCTAGTACTGACCATCACGAAATAAATGCGAGCAATCGAATAAAAATATCTTTGATCTTGCTGAAGCTCTGTAGCACGCTAAAATATTGAAACACGTGTTCACAGCACGTGGCCTTTAAACAACACCGATAATCTGTGACATTGACTAGAACAGCCAGAATGGAACTGAAAAGGAACTTTTCTGAAGTGTTTCTAAAGCTGGTTCTACATTAGTTGCAAGCCAATCGCAAGTTTGTTGCGATAGCCAATCTGAAGCTTGCATTTTAAAATCAACGCTTTATATTGGCTGTCGCAACAAACTTACGATCGGCTTGCAACTAAAACCGGCTTAAAGTGCAATTACAACGAATAAAATAATATGGAAGTTTTGCCGGGAAGTTATCCCGGAAGTTTGTTACGCTAACGCCCTCTCAACAAATTGGCAAATTCAATTTAGAGAATCTAGATTAAACGGAGGGAATAGAATTTTATTTAATTTTATTGTCATAAATTCTCGTTGTAATTTTAATTTTTTCCTTATTTACAAAGATTATACGTAATGCTTAATTTTAAGTAATACAATGATCAAATGCAAATAATTGCAAATGCTGTAGCTTAAGGACTGATTCTATAACTCTAACGTGATAGTCGTTGATGTCATTGCGCAGATATTACGTAGAGTAAAAAGCTGTCGTTAAGAGTTACAGAATCGGCCCTTAAATATTAAATATATCTATACAGGAGTGAAATAGAAGAATGTACATACTATTCAACTTTTATTCAACAACTATATTAAGCTTATTTTCAAGGAAAACGACGCAACAAGCATCACATAACAAGCTTTCTGAACATATTTGAACTTTATATTAATATTTATATATTATATATATATTATATATTATTTTATATATATATATATATATATATATATATATATATATATATATATATATATATATAACATATTTAATCTATATATATTATTTTTAAAGATTTAAAATTTGATATATATAAAAATATAAAAATATATATATAATAAATATATTATATAAATAAATATATATATATATATATATATATATATATATATATATATAGAGCACATTCATACACTATACATAATGCTACTAAAGTGATAATATGTCATATATATAAATGATTAAACATATATGTATGTACATACACACAAAATGAAACAAGACATAAATAAAATTTTACTTTCAAATTTCTTCAAAATAAAGAAAGGCGAATTAAATAATTTTTTAAATTAAGGTAATACATTCGCAAAATGAAAACAGTCAGAATTTTTTGAAATTAAAACTACATATTGTATTATACTACAAGACTTTGACGATGTGCAATTACAATGAGATTGAATTCCGTTTCAATAAATACAAGCAATTAAAAACACTTACTTTTTATACATGTCGCCTATACAAAATTCATGAAAATGTCATATTTATTTTTGTAGAGTCTAAACTAGCAGTGATATGTTAATAAAAAATGAGCATGCGATGAACATGAAATGAATATTGTAAAAAAATGTATAATTTTTACCGTAATGTAATTTTCATTTTGTTTGGCATAAGGACTATGTGTGTCTGTATTCATTTTCTTTCTTTTGTACATGCAGCTTTGGACATCATAGTCAAAAAAAAAATTCTCTTATTGGAGGCCAATGAACACGATGGGACCAAACTTTTGGATGATATTGTTGCGAGTGTACTATCTTAAAAGATTATATGGTAATGTAATTTTGGTAATAGAGATATTGAAAAGTAGCTCTGAACTTTTCCACATTTTTTGAAAGTCTAGAACAGTAAAAAAAAGTTGAACTGAATAAAAAAGATCCAGATTACAGACGAAGGCAATAAAAATATGATTGCTGACGAAGGATTAATTTAGAATCTGAATTCGATAAAGATAATGCGCTTGTTGTACTTTCTACATAGTAGAAGATTATCTAATTAAAACTCGCTCAATTACGAACTGTAGTTTCTTATTAAATGCCTAAGTATTTCACTTCATTATTCTGCCTTCAATGACTTCTTTTCTTTTCTCTTGATAGGATTCTTTTTACAGTCACTATAAATATTATTGAGATCGAATGCAGCCTTTACATTGTCCTGAAAAATTAAAACAAATAAATAAGATAGAATTACTAATTAATAAGTTAGGAGGTTAACAAATTAAATATGAATAACGACGTACCAGCGAGAAAAGAAATTTAACAAGCTTCCCTTTATGATCCGCGTATGGACGTCTCTCTACTTCCTTGCCATCTTTAAAAAGTATTAACGTTGGTAGCTGCTTGCTCGTGCTGGCGTCACTGACATGATACTTTGCCGCAGCATCTGGATGTCTTCCAACATCTACTTTACCGAATTTGAAGTTCTCCAATGCGTATCTAAACCATAATTATTTTCAATGTCA
>Ga0157364_1007430_pt1 | contig 11346 bp, 5 predicted proteins | sample AttsexASBM2_FD_111476 | JGI IMG/M metagenome (GOLD analysis project Ga0157364, IMG submission 111476) | Fungus gardens microbial communities from leaf cutter ant in Ribeirão Preto, State of São Paulo, Brazil - Atta sexdens ASBM2 | ecosystem: Host-associated > Fungi > Mycelium > Unclassified ...
ATCAAATTAATAACATAATTATTGATATTTCACGTAACGATACAATATATTTCTGTTAGAAAATACTATAAAATATAATAATATAATAATATAAAATAATATAAATATTGCTATTTTACACTGTAAAAAATTTTGGTCATTTTTGGTCCAATGAATGATCGTTAATTAAGTCGAACATTAATTCATTGATGTAATAACTGGATTCATTTGTATAACTACGTATTCATTCTTACAATGAATTCTAATAATAGTTTTATAAAATCATTATGAGAATTCTCATTGGACCAATTTTCATTAATTCAATGAATATTTCATTGTATTTACGTATAGTTTTAGTATTACGTACGTACAGTGTACTGTACTTTATATTGGATATAAATAGTCTGAGTGACGAGAATTGAAGGAGAATTTATGTGCCATAACTTCAAGCAGCCGCTCTCGTGATCTCTGACGCCGAATTGTATATCCACCGAGTTAAATAAAAACAACCGTTCCAGTTGAACGGTTGAGTTGCAAGACAAACGCGAAATGTTAATCGGCTACGCGAGGTCGTTCCACATAACCGGGTCGAGATCAAAACCGTGTTGCGACTACGACGAGGATGGTGACGTTAAGGACGCAAGATATTATTTTGAGATGTCATAGCACGTGGTCAACGTCAACTCTCCGTTGCAACGCGAATGCATTTTTCGCGCGCAATTTTTAGAACGGTTGACGTTTCAACGATTGTCTACAGCTGTACAGATCTTTGTGTGTTTCTCTGAATCATTAAATTCCTGATTTATGTACGTAGTTCGTCAACAATGTGAACTAAGCATTTATTGATAATTACTTTCAACCTAAATTCTCAAATTAATAAGGAGAAAATATATTACATTTTTCACGCATAAAAGCGTTTGATATACGGAGCAAATAATTTAATTTTTATTTACAGGACGGAAAAACTATTACAATGGCGCTGAAATAATTCCATTATTTTGCAGGAAATAAAAGACAATAAAAAAAATAATGAATTATAACAAATTTTACTCAAGAAGCAAAGCTGTAAGATTTTAAAAATAGATCGCTATTTAAAGGTAAACGAGAAATATACAATGCATGGATTTTTGCTGCAGAAAGTTCTTGCCATAGCAAAGAATATTTTAATATTTGTAAGTAAAATTGAATGAAAGAAATATAAGGTTAAAAGAAATATAAGGTTAAATATTTAATTTTTTGTGGAATATCAAGTAAATACAAATGATAAAGCAACAAATTAAAATTCTTTTATAATAATCTTTTCAATAATCCTTTCATATATATCCCACAGAGCGGCGCTAAGTGCTTCTACTTTTAGTCAGGTAATGTACGTTATCTATGCTTGACGCACTTCTACGTTTTAATTTCTTACTGCATCGTCAATATTCATTGTAAAAAAAAAAAAATACCGCGATTATCGGAACAAAGCACGTTCAACATGTTTCTTCAATTCTCTTAGCAGATAAGGAGTTTCTGTTTTTAATGCATTATACACGCGTAATTTTTTTTACGATATATGCACTTGTTATAATTCTGTAAATGTTTCGCAAAAACAATCAACATCTTATGATTCAAAAACAACAGACTTCCCTCTCTTTCGAATGACAATCTCATTGATCTTTTTACTCGATATCTCCAAGCTATCGATGCAAGAATAGATATACTGATTGATATAATTCTATATAACATTCAAGTGAGCTAACGCGAGGCAATGCAATGCCTCCCGTCGAACGAGAAGTCGTGGTTTCACGCGTAGCAGCTTTCAAAAGCGATCCTCGCGAGAATTCTTGCAGGAAAACCGGTCAGACACGTGCGAGAAGCGGAAGATAATATCACATTTCTTCGGCAGACAGCAATGCGAATACGTATAATATTCCTTACAGAAAAGTATCGTGCACGATCTCTTCCTGCGCTTGTCGGCATCAATTTGAATCTTAATTTAACCTTTCTGCATTCTGCATAAAAAATTTTCTTAAACTTTAACTTAAACTTTATTAAAGTTTTAAATTATAATCTGACATCGTGCTGCACTTGTTTTATTGCAACTTATTTCGTCGATTAAATCATTATACAAAATAAAAGAATGAAAATATGAACGTTAGGATTGTTACAGTAAAGTCCTAAAATTCCATAACTTTTTCGATTAATTTTCAAACAAAATTTCATGATTTTCTCTCTGGTGCTTCAATAATATTTAAAAATTTCTTATATTTTCGTCATGATTTGAAAACCATTAAATATTTTATCGAGAGAACCATTTAACATAGCAAGATAAATCACTAATAATGTTGCTGAAACTGCTTGCATTTGATTGTCAAGTTGATAATATTCCAAAGTAGATGTGATGTAAGTATATTGAACTTCCTTAAAGCTAAGAATTTTTTTAATTTTCCAGAAAATTTTGCAATTTCCGGACTGTTGACTTCTCTAATTTTCAGTTTTGTGACAACTCTGACCGTATTTCATTTACGACAAATTTTCTCCTACAATCTTCATGATATCATTCGTTGTATCTATCGACTTACTTGCGACAGCATACGGATTTTTAACTTCAATCACCGTCGCGATCGCGACTGAGCTTGCGCGACATACGGGACACAACACTTTCGCCGACCGCTCTCGCTTTCGTTCGACTGTCGCGGGTCGTCGACGTACACGGACGATCGGTGCTGAACGCGCACGCGGGTATCGACGAGTTCCGGACTCAACCGGGAGAGGAACGACGAAGTCATGTACCGCGACGCGCAAGCGTCAGCTTTTCCACCTCGACGGTGCGCTGCTTTGTGCGAGCTTGAAGGGGAACGCACATTCGGCCTCGGCGAGCATTCGATTGGATGGACGTTAATTATCGATCTGAGAAGCAGATTAATTAGTTAGCAATGATAATAGTAGTACAGAGGCAGAGTTGCGAGCTTTCCTAAGAATATATAAACGATTATATTACGAAAAAGAACTGCGATCAACGCACGTAGCTATTTAAAGTGGTAATTGAATATTAAATTATAAGAAAATAAATGCTACAGAAAACAGACATACTAGAAAAATAAATATCATTAAATTTGTTAATTAATTTGAAACAAGATCTTTACAAATTAAAATCATTAAATAATAACATCGTAGGACTTCGAGAAAAGATTAATATAATATTATTTAATATTATTCATGACTTATGTTAATCTTTTCGTTTGTGATAAAAATTACATCACTTCACTAACATATGTTAAAAAACGTACATGACTGATACCTACAATATTCACGAACTCTTCCGCTTCCGGTGGCAGAAACCAACTGAAGGTACGCGCGTTCTCCGACGAAATCGAGAGTGCGAAAAAGTCGAGAAGAGGGGGTAGAAACGATGGCGAAGGGATGGAATGAAATATCCGAGAAAATAGCAAGAATCTAAGGGGACGGGTCAGAGATAATGTCGGAATCTACCAACCACCTTTCAGCCACCAATGAAAACAGCCACCGCCCCGAGATAGCGGGATGGAAAAGGGGTCGGTTTATACCACGAAACTCTCTTCGTTTTCCTCTCTTCGAGAGAGATCGGCAATCCCGGGAAATCCGGCGCATGTTATGGATTCCCCGAAAGGGGAATAACGTTCAAACCGCGAAGGAGATTCGTTTCATCCATTCGATCCTTGATAGTGAGAGTTCTGTTTTCGGCAAGAGAGAGTTCATTGGTAATTTAATGCGTCTTGTGATCTTCCACAATAAAACGTCCGCGGAATAAAATTGTTTTCATGCACCCTTTTCAAATAGAAGCCGCGAATATTCGGAGTACCTTCGACAGACATGCGAAAAGCACCAAATGCGAAAAGAGAACCGGCGTGCTAAGAAAAAAAATTACATGAAAGCATCCGGTTAACTTGTCGCATTAAAAGGCATCAGATTAACCCTTGAATGATACGATATTCAAGACATATTCGAAAAAAAATAAAAAATAGAAAATTTGAAACTTTATAAGAATAAAAGATCAGAGCGAAGAAAAATTACTTTTAGAATTATCTGAAAGGAAAAATCTGGTTTTTCTAATTAGATAGAGATATTTTTGAATGCGTTTTCCTTATCTGATTCATTAGCTAAATCGTCGAGAATTATTATTAAGGTCGTAATCAAACAAATAAATTTCTCTTCGTATTATTTCGATGAATCGTACTAACGAGGAAACACAAAGAAGTGTTTTAATAAGCTTTGAATATGCTAAAGTACAGAAAAAAATAACAGACATGTATTTTTCTATATAAATATTTTCTCGTATGCTAAGACGAGAAGTCCATCCTTTGACAAAAATAAATTACTTTTTTTCTGAGTGAATATCGTTTAAAGATATAAAAAAAGGTTTAAGTTAAAAATTGAATGGTCTTAAAAGTACTTTACAACAATAAAAAAATTTTTATTTTTCATAAATAAATAGTTTTATTGAAAAAATTTATTGCTATTATATAGTACTCTTGAAACCATTCAACTTTTATTTACAATTTCTGTAAATATCTTTAATGATTCAGATAATATCCTTTCAAGAAAAAAAATCTATTTTCCAGAAGGAGAAAAATCTATTTTCATCGCCTTAACCTACGAGAAACATTTACAAAAAAAATACATATCTCTTACTTTTATCTATACTGATATATTCAAAGCTCATTAAAATCGAAGGGCGACATTTAATTGTGTTCCTTTGTAAAAGTGATTAGAATTAATATGTTTGAGGCAATCAATCGAGGGTTAAATCTGCGCCGAAAAAATCAAGAGAGCACTTACCTCGCGTGATTCTGTCGCGGCCTTCGCCAGAAGTTATCGGAAGTAGCATGTCCGCAGTAATAGTAGTAATAGTAGGAGTAGTAGTAGTAGTGGTAGGAAATAATTTGCGTATCCGGTTAATCGGGCAAACGATAAGTTTAAATATTAACATATGAATCGTTGCGTGTATTAATAACAAAGATTAATTGATTCATTAAAAATGCTCATAAATTATGAACAAAAAAAGACAAATTTTTACCGTAAAAATACATAAAAAAAGAAAAATTAAATTAATGATACTTGTTTTCCTTTATAATATTTTTTAAATAATTTCAGTATAATTTATATCATTATTTCAATTTTGCGAATTCTCACGCAATTCGATAATTATGCAAGGGATTCAGTTGCGATCAAGGACACGATAAGTATGATGGAAATTAATTTCTCACGCGATACATTGCGGAGTTAATGAACGTAGATGCCTGATCGAAAACCATGTGCTTTGCGAAATTATTATTACGTATGACGTAAGCTTGCAGTGTCATTTAGGAAATGTTGGCGCAAAATACTAGAAATCTAAAGAATTGATTGGATTTCATTTCCGTCATAATTTCAAAATTATTCTTCAATAGAAAAAAACGGAGCTGATGACATAGTAATCTGATGTAATAATTTACTTCAAATTCACATTACTTCAGGGAGTATTTTGACTAAAATTAAAGTTAGATTGCAAAAATTGCTTAAAGTATATTATGAATTTAACAGTAATTGAAAAATTTCGAATATTGAGAATAAAAATCAAAAAGTTTCATTTGTTTATTGTTAAATTTATTGTCTTCCACATAGCTTCCGCAAAAACGCACGAATCAATTATAAAGTAATATTCATCGGAAATGAAATCAGATCGATATATGTATAATTTAATTAATGTAAGACTTAATTAAATTTCTCTAATGTAATAATTGAGCAATAAAAAGAATACAGCCATGCTTAATTCAAGATATAAGCGAAATCGAAGGTACTCCAGTTTGATGGTGAAAAGTGATGAAGAAGAATAAACCAGCACCGAACAGGGAGGATAATAGCGGATCCTACCTTAGGATGTAGTTGACACAGACGACAGAGATCGGCTTTTGCTGCTTGGAGCAGTGAATGAGGGTGGCCTGGGTAATAACCCAGGCGTAACCGCCTCGCTTGCCAAGGAATCTGTACGCTACGGTCTCGCACTGGCCCTTGCTGAACACTGAAACAGTACAACGATGTTGATGAGAGAGCGATCATCCTAGGACTCGGAACATGCGAACGCATCCGTGCGATTTTATAGCGCCGCCGAGTCGCGCGCAGCTGACGAAACATGTGGCATGGGATTACAAATTTTATCGATCGGCAAGGGATTGACGAATATATCCATGCATTAGTATTGGCGACCAAAAGGAATAAAGATATAATTTCTTAATGCAACAATAAATAGCTTGCTGCTTTGATAGACTTAGAACTTTGCTAGAACTTAGAGCTTTGTTATAAAAGGAGAAGAGAATCTAGAAATTGAGAATTTTTGACAAAATAATGTTTGCAATATTTTCACTGATATAAAACGTAGTCAATAAATGCTAACTCGATGAATAAAAACTAAAATTTATTAATAAATAAAAAATGAAAATAAAATAGTTGATAAAAATAAGGATGCATTACAAAAAAAAATTATTAAAAAAATTACAGATTTTTCTACATTTGAAAATATAAAATATTTGGCAGTGATTTAGAACTTGTATCAAAAATTATTATTTCAATAAAAGTAGATATGTTTGAAAAAATAATTAAGATAAGATAAACAAAATTTTCATTTAAATTATAAAATTGTAGTGTGAATATTATATATATATAAATATATATATATATATATAATTATATATATATAAAGTACTGACCTTATTGAACTGCTTTATATGTATATAACATTGATTTATATATAGGTAATATAAATTTCCAATTTCAGCCCAGATCATTTTTTGCAAAGATTACCTTAACACATACTTATATATGCAATCTAAAAGATTATCAAAATATGTCAAATTATACCATTTCTCATAATTCTGTAAGTTACGAGATTGATAATCTCAGAAACGGAGATATGAAATATTTTATTGCGGTTCCGTCATAAAATTACATCGCACATTTTAGCGCTCCAGGTTGCTTCAGGCCCTCTTCGAGAAACGTATTATCTCGTTTCTAGAAATGTATCTCCCTACATTCTCATAAAACGCGACTAAGGGATTAGAGTGGAGCTGATTCGGCCGAAAAACCGAGGCTGGTTGGTGTTAAAGGAATAACGTTGCGGATTGCTCGAATATGTGAACCTCCTAAATCGTCCCTTACAATCGTATGTCAGTATTATTTTTATTGCGTATATTAAAATTTTGTTATCAATAAAAGATCTTTTAGATATCTGCTACATTACAGAGAGATTTATCGATAATAAATTCACCAATTTTTAATTTCAAAATATTTACAATTAATTTGTCATTTTTCCAATGTCTAATGCTATGTAATATTTTTTACGTATATTGGCAATTAAGTGTTAGATAAAATATTTATTAAATAAGATTCCTATTATAGCACATGCTATTTTTAATTTAATGACTCAATTGCGATGTGTTATCCTCGATACATCGTCGAGGATAATTCTCCAGACTGTATCTCAATGCAAAATGTCAGTCAAACAATAAATATCTTTCGACATTTTTATAGCCTCGCATTTTGTCACTACATCTCATTTTTCATTATCTACCTGCCGTTTTATGAGTCAATTACCGAAATTGACACGATAAAGTTACGTGTGTGCTCGTAAATACCGATAGAAGATGCAATAATTACATAACTGGTAGCCGATAACGTTAGCGTTAGTTTGTGCTCCTTGATGGAAACCGTAAAAAAGGTCGTCGGATAGCGTCACAACCGATAAGAGATATGATCGTCCTTGAAACTTTTTTTCCTCTCGGGCATTCACCCAGGTCGACATTCCGTAAGTCACTTCTCCGCCTCTCTCGCCCCGCGTTTCTCTTTCATCCAAAGCTTTTTATGTATCTCGTTTATTTTGATGGTTATCACGTTTCGCATCCGTATTACTTGCGTACAGCGTAATACTTGAAACCGATCGTTAGACAAAATAGCAATGCAACTCTTACACGAATTGCCACTTAACAACCATTTGATTTTATGCTTCATTGTATACGTGTAACTCGCACGTAATAGAATTTTTTACGATACGAGAATGGGAATCTCTTTTAGGAATTTTAAAATTCACTCAGAAAATCAAATGATTAAAATACTATTGAATATCAGAGAAAGAATAAAAATTTACATAAAGAATTTAAGATTAAGTGATTTTCGCAATTAAACGATCCTAATCAATTTTCAGAAATTGATTTTCATAAATTAAAGAAATGATAGAGAGAAGAATCTTTTGAAATCGAGGATGGAAGTTCAAGTAATTTTCAGATATTTAAAAAAAAATTTTAATTAGTAATCGAATTATCATTTTACTAAATAAATATAAAATTGAGTAAAAAAGTAAAGAATACTTACGGCATTTGAAACATTTGTCTAGTGCAAGATTGTCGAGTGCATGATAAAACTCAAAGACTGATCGACCCATCAGCTCCTCACTGCTCCAGCCCAAATATTCAGCTAATCTAAAACGAGACAAAAAATATTCCCAGTGATATAACGTAAAATAATATTCAATAATGCAATTCAATTGTTTTGAAAATACTATATATATTTGTAATACAATACGCGTCACAAGGATCATACTTGAATCTTATGTACGATAAGCAAGGTAAAACTTATCGAATAACGATAAGAACGATAAAGATAATTCAATCAATCATTGTGCTAATTATGCAAGCCAACGATAATGAAAATGACGAGTCAAGCTACTTTAATATAATAATGTAACAAATAAAATTATTTTATGGATTTACACACGAATTAAAAAATTCATATTGTGTCGAACATAAAAATAAGATTGATAAAAATATAATAGTATTTACTTACTTTTCGTCAGCGTAGGTAAATTTCATGCTGAGATTGTGTTTTGACAAAAAGGTATGACGTCCCAAAGGTATCTCAATATTACTAGGATGAGGTATAGGACTACCTACGAGCACTAGAGAAGTGCCTGTGTCTTGTCCCACGTCCTCATCCTCTTTGCGTCGCTCTTCATTATCAACTTCCATAGAGTTCGAGTTTGAGTCGCGGATGTTTGTCAATCTGCCAGTGCAGTGAATCACCTGCCAACATCCAATATAACGAATATATTATTTACAAGCTAATTTAATTGAAAAAGGTTTCAATAAAAGAAATCTATTCAGATGAGTATAAAAAGTGAAATATTGCGAAAAACTTTATGCAAATTCTGTTACTCGATAATATTGATTTTACTTTTATGCGTATACATGTGTTGTATTTATATTTCACATTTATAAAAAATGTAAATTATTATATATGTAATAAATTATATTTATATAGTAATTATTTGAGAATAAAATAAGCTATATTCTATTAAATTTATTATAAATTTTATTTCTCTCTTTCTCTGTCAAATTAATGTTTATTTAACGTTTCGTGCGACAAATACTATAATTATATTATTAGGTGTAGTAAAAAGATTTCCATATTTTCATATTTTAATATATACCTTGTAAGAAGCACTCTTCAGATTGACTTTCCTGCCTTTGCTAGTGAGAGTACATTTGAGTCGCAAGAAGAAGTTGCAGGTACGTTTTTCATTGTTATCCGCCGATTTCGAAGACAGGCACTCACGCAATTCATCATGGTCACAGGGATGACTATATTCGTATACACTTTGTCCCATCATATCCATCTATGCAAAGCATATAGTTTTACTCTTCCCGAATTTCGACGAAAAGTGCAGCGAATAATCATAATAATAAAAATTCGTAATCACTTTTTGTATTTTTCATAACAAAACTAAATAAAAACTTTAATTAAAATATAACATAATTTCATTTAAATTTTTTATAAATATAAAATTTATCAAAAATAATTTTATATACAAATTGGAAAATTCTTAAAAAAATGTTTAAAACGAAAGATAATGTTACTTAAAATATAAATTGTTTCAAAAATCATTGGATATTATTTCGTTTATGTCATTTATTAGTTTAGATTTCTCATAATTATAATTAATGTTTATGAAAGTTTGTTTGATCATTTAACGTACTTGTGACACTCCGAGATAGTCTCTGACATTTTCTGAAAGGTAGACCATGTTGCCGTCACTGGAGAGTACTAACATAAAGCCGTTGAGAGCTTTTGGAAATAATTCATCCATCTTTGCGGACGACTCGGATTTTGTCAGCGTAACTGGAACTTATGTTAAAAGATTCATAAATTTAGTAGTTATTTAGTAGTTATAAGTTAATTTTATGACGTTAATTAAATCCCAAAATTATTTAAGATCGCAAAATATAATATTAAAATCTAGATTTAAAATCTGAAACTATTTACTTTAAAAACCCACGCTTATCAAACTCTTTGATTTAAAGAATCAAAAATGGCTATATCTAATTGATAATATTTAATGAAGGGAAATCTTATGATATCCTAAAATTCAAATAAATTAAGTATCTTAAGATATATATTTTCTACAAATTTATTTATAAGGATATATTATTATTATAGGATTCTGGCTTGCTATAAAATTCCTATAAAGTATTCTACATTAAAATATATTTGAAACGTTTATGTTTATGTCCGCGTTTAAATATTTTGCAACAAATATATTTCTATATTTCTAGTTGAATAATATTTCTATGTTTCTAGCTGAATAGTATCGTATTTTATATCTCGAAAGAAAGAAACATCTTTGTTGCAGCGATGAAGACGAGCATTCAGATACTTTTATAGATACTCACTGGAATCCACGACGGCTCGGACTTTGAGGTAGGCAATCGCCAACCTCATTACGCTGGCCTTATCTAAGAGCGCTGCTTGTTCCGGTGCGACCGGAAGAGCAGCCGCGAGTTCAGTGAAGATATCGGTTTCTCTGCTACGTCTGCAGCGCGCTGCATCGCGAGATCTTTCCTTCCTCTTCTCGTTGCTCCTGCAATAACACGAAAAATTCATCTAGCGGCTGCGAAATGAGCTAGTTCGTCCGATATTATTTCTATGGAGATTGCGCAATTTTTGGTCCTTAAGAATGTTTTATAAATCTGTATTATAGAATCTGTGGAAAATATACTGATACATTGTAAACTATATTTTAACCCCTTTGGCAACAATATGAATTTAACTCTTTCGCTTACAAAGAGATCTTTGAGAAACAGAGTAAATTTTTCATTGTATTTTGGATTAGGTATATAAAAATCTGAGATAATTTTGGTATATTTATCATAGCTTTAAAGTTTTACTATTACAATTTTTATCATCATATAAATCGAGTTATATTTTACCGATTATTATAAATTTAAATTCATTTACAAAATTCACAATTAAAATATATCGATGATACATTACTTGAGGATTAACATTCTTTGCTAAAACGCAAATTTTCAAAAATGTCAT
>Ga0157364_1007431_pt1 | contig 11345 bp, 5 predicted proteins | sample AttsexASBM2_FD_111476 | JGI IMG/M metagenome (GOLD analysis project Ga0157364, IMG submission 111476) | Fungus gardens microbial communities from leaf cutter ant in Ribeirão Preto, State of São Paulo, Brazil - Atta sexdens ASBM2 | ecosystem: Host-associated > Fungi > Mycelium > Unclassified ...
ATATATATATATATATATATATATATATATATATGGAGTGTAAGATGATATTTCTACGACCATCCACCGTTCCAAAATTGTACTTGACGTAGAAATAACGTAGAAAAAACGTTGCACACAAATGTAGCTTCAGGCATAAACTATCGAAAGTCATGTAAACAATTGCAAAATTCAAGGTGGCAGATCCAATATGCTAGTCATAAAAAAAAAGAGAAATAAAATAAAAGATAATATCAGTATAATAAAATAAAACAAGTAAAAAATAAAAGAAAAATGTTTTTCATTTCAAGCGAAAAGTTATCACAATTAAATATTTAACAGAAAAAGAATAGAATATGTATTAGCAGCAAAAACTTCATGAGAAGTAGAAAAACGAATACTAGTGCCATTTCACCATTTTCGAAGCTCTTAATAAGATTAAAATAAATTTCTAAACTATTTTATATTTTACACTTTTATATCCGTTTTAAATTCATAAGATTTGATAGCAGATTTGTAATCAAGGTCCACGACATACTTGAAAACAAACTTTAAAATGAATTCAACGAGTATGTTTTTTATTTCCTTTTTTTCTGCTTCATTTTTGCCATATTGGATTCGCCATCTTGAATTTTACAATTGTCCATAGAGCTTTTGATAGCTTATGCTTGAAGCTACATTTATATGCAAGATGGTTTTTTTATGTCAAATACGAGTACAATTTTGGAAAGGTAAGTGATCGACTTGTCAAAAAATGCTATTTACATATATGTATATACTGGATAGGCCATTTTAATCAATACACATGAACATTTCGAAAAGAAGAAATTTAAAAAACAAATATTTCAGACAAAAGTTTTATGGTTTCAAGGGAGAAAAAAGACGGTGACCTTGATAGAAGAAGTCCTTAAGGTCAGATCTACGTTACATAAAATTTGTATTTTATTTTTAATTGTTCTAGGCAAATAAATCGAAAAATATGGAAGGTACGAAAAAATATTTCAAATAAAAGTTGTATGATTTCGAAGGAGACATAAAACGGTGCCCTTAATTTGACTTTGAATAATTGTTTGAAAGTCATTTTTAATTTCTTAAATGAAATCCCCTATCTTTCGTTATATTTTCTTATAGCTTATCTCAAGAATTTTCCAAAACACTATAATGAAATGTTTTTTTATGAAGTATGTTTCGAGTTATGAGACTTGAAAGTCACAGTATATACCGGCATTTTAGCATTACGTAAGATATCCGACCAACGACTAAAACCTCTTGAGTGTTATTCAGAATCATGTCCTGGATAATTTGTCAAGATCAAGCTCATTGGAGGTATCTTTTGTTTTCATTTTTGCACTAAAAATTCATTTTTACGTATATAATAAGAATGTTTTATTGACTTTTTAGCACTGCATTTTCTCATTTTTACGAACATGAAAAAATATGGTATTAAAAAATTCTGAAAAAATTCTAAAAAAATTCTTAGAATCTAACCTGTTCTGCTGCAAAAACTACTTGTCAGACGCAATTTTGCAAAAGGAAAAAGTTATTTCTTTTAACTTAAAGTATCACGTCTTGTACTTGGCGGGAGTGAATTTTGAAACATCCTGTGTATTTCATTTTAATTGCTCCAGGCAAATATCTCGAAAAATATGGAAGACATGAAAAAATGTTTCAGATAAAAGTTGTATGGTTACATTGTTTTATACAGTGTCTGGAAAGCAGAATGACTAAACTGAGAAGAAAAGTTCTCTTCCATTTTAGTTAACGAATAAGCGCTTTGATGTATAATACATATGTGGCGTTCAGGGCCGGCGCGCGCTCCTCGTTGTACTCCTTGGTTAGTTTCATAAATAATATTTTAAAATATTATACTAATATGCTTTGCTAGGCTTTGTTATGATTAGTTTACGACTGCTTAAGTTTGTACTTAAGGTCTTAAATTATAAGAATCAACTATGAATACTGAACCATGATCTTCTTTGGTATTGTATTACTTAAAAAAATGAAAAGATAGCAGAATAAATATTGCTTTCATTTTTTACATAATAATAAATAAATGAATAAAAGAATTGTCTAATTTCGTAAATTTATCTAAAAGTAAAGACAAATGTAAATAATAATATATGCTTGATGAGCTTTGTTGAATATTCTATTCTTGTAAATATTGCGTAGCTAACAATTGCGTAGTTAAATAATATCGCTGAACTTAAATAATATTTAATTAATATTTATTAAATAAAATGAATAATAGTTTACTAATAAATAGTTTACTAATTAAATAAGTAATCCTTAAATGCTCAAAAATTAATTTATTTTGAAACAGTGATTAAAAAAGTGAAATATTCGAATTACGATATTTTAAGATCTAATTCTTTCTTTACAATAAAAAAACAACGAGAGAATTAATTCATGCATACAAAAGACTTCAAAATTTTTCATTTTCAAAATATTAATAATACTTACATAATTACCTAAAATCTGAATAATAATTCTTCTCTTTATTTTTTATTAGACTTAAGCAGTCATAAACTAATCATAACAAAGTCATATCAGTATCTTAAAATATTATTTATGAATACTAGCCAAAGATTGGGTACAAGTGAACGAGAAACACATGCCGGCCCTGAGCACATATATGTAGATTAGCACTTACTCGTTAACTACAATTTGTTCTCCTGCAAAAACTACTTATCAGACGCAATTTTGCAAAAGAAAAAAGTTGTTTCTTTTTAGTTTAAAGTATCTCATGTCTTGTACTTTGCGGGCGCGAATTTTGGAACATTCTATATATATCTTTCTCTGTATATATATCTTTCATTTCTGCATAATTTTTTAAAAATTTCTTCCTCAGGATAATATGAGCACTGAACGGATAATAAGAGCATGCGCCATCATTTCAATTAGAAATATAACATTTGGATTAAAATAATCAATTTTAATACTAAAATACATAAACAAATTTATTAAATAATATTCATAAGATTTTTTTATTCTTCAATATAGTTAGACATATAAAAATGTTTCCTGAAGGTCCTCATGATACCCCATCTTATCCTATATAAATTTAATTCTTATACATTTAACATTTAATATACATATAAAAATTAGTAGATATATGAAGCCTTATATGAGACGGTCATAGAAATGGAAATTATACATTTTTACAGAAACATATACATCTAATATATTAATATTATATTGTATGCGTGCTCCTAGCACAAGATATTTTGTATGTAAAATTCTATGTTCAATGAAATCCCGAAAATATATATTGCATGTTAAATTAATATAATCTATAATTTTCCATGTAAGCTGCAATGTTACATGATTATGCTGAGTCGAAAAAATTCAGCATAATCATATAATTTCACAAAAATATTTTTTTCGGTGTAGGATAATATTGCGCCCAATGAATTGTGCTAATAAAGGAAAAATAAATTGATTTTTTGAAAACACAATAATTTTGTTCAATAACTCTTATTGAACAAAATTCAATTATATATAATTATTCTTACAGCCATTGTTATTTGTTATAAGTATGTGGGGCTTATGCGAATGATTTTCAATGCCGCTAACTTTTAAGAAGCTAAACTTTTTACATTCAAATTGCTAGAAAAATTAAAAGATTAATTACAAATCAAATTAAAAATATAATAATTGTAATATATTTAAGAATAGAGTAAGGGATATTCTCTTTATGTGATTAATTATATTTAAAATTTAGAAAAACAATATTTAGTTTCTTTGTTATTCTTAATTTATTTTTTATTTAAGTCTTATTACATTAATTTACGTATATAATAATAAGGACCAATATTAAAGTTTAAAAAAATTCTTTTTTGTTTATTTACAAATATTCTATAAAAGACATATTTTTGTGAGTGAGTGAAATAAATTTTATTCTTACTTATTTCAATATCCTCATAAATAGAATTTAAAAAAGTACATAGGCTCTATTCAGCTTAGTAATTAATAATATTATTCCTCATTATTTATGGTATTATAGATTATTTATTCCACTAAAAAATAAATTGTATTTTAGCTTACATTACATATTATATAAGTGATTATATATAATATATTTCTAATTAAAGCTATGCTGTAACCTTATCATAAGTATCACATTAGTCTTTAGAATTTCATTTTTTATATCTTTTTATTACGTGACTTTGATATATTAATTCATAGCGTTATATTTTTTGTTATTTGGAGTGTGACGATCAATAGAATTTACGGTACTGCATCGATCGCGATAACAAAATTCATTTTGGCCATCATAAAAGTCATGAAACAGTTAATGCAACATAAGGGTCGTAAGAGAAAAAATAGACTGAGATGATGATATATTCTCCGGGACCTCCTAATCAACTTTTTTAAATGCGCCATTCCGAGCTTACACATAACAAAGGTAAATTGCGCACACCGACAATTCCCAATTTCGCCCATGCGACACCCCCGGTTGTCGGAAAATTGAAATGAATGAAGCGTAAATGTTTTACAAATTAAAGGAGAAAATAATTCATTATCTCACAAAGTTGCCCCTGCTCATCTGATACGCAATGTATAGGCGATACAGGCGGACGATAAATAACAAGCATAACGACCGCGATTGATTAATTACACTTCAGAACAAAATTTGACTTTTTTTGTTATGTAAGTAAATAATAATTTTTGACATATTCTTGCATGTTAATGCGAATCCGTTGGCAAAAGTTAGTTACTACGACACAATTCTGAGAAAAATGGCTGAAAAAACTGATCATTTTGAGGACTTTCAAAATGTAAAATCAGCAACCAATTTTTTTCTTTAATTTCCCAGATAGCCAAGTCTGTAGAAAGCAGATTTTTTTTAAATGTCTGTTACACACTGTGCCAACAAAATAACAACAGAAATGTACATAATATTGTTGATAGACGGCTAGAAAAAACATAACAGAATCTGCAAGCCAGATAATGTTAGGATCTGTTCAGTTTCTGACAACAATTTGCCTTCATTATGTCGACAAACGATGTTAAGTTAGAACACAAGCCTAATGCGGACGCAGTTGATGGCAGACTGCCGTCATTTTCTGCTCGAACTTGCTGACAGTCTGCTAGAAGACATTTTGCTATCTCGGTTATTATTAATGTATCATAAAAGTATCAATTTTCAATTTTTCAATGCATTTTGGTTCATTTCGATATGATTTTTTTTATTTCCAAGATCTAGCAATTTAAAAATAGTTCTTTTCTCAACATATACAGGGTGCGTTATCAAAATCTGACAAATCGAACAATTTCTTTAAACAAAATGTTTTTAATGTTGTAAAAAATTAAATATTACCTATTAATTAAAAAAATCTTTTTACATGGCACTTGGGGGATTCCTGTAGAGCATAATTATTCGATATATTCCCCATTAGCTTGAATGACGGCCTTCTCGGTCTGAAGAGTTCGCACGCTGTAATGTAGCGCTGTCCATGTCGAATGCTGCCTCAATAGCAATCCTTAATAACGTCATTGGGATACCGAGACTTGTTTGTGACCCTTTCAACTACACTCCACACGTAGTAGTACTCCAAGGGATTTAAATCTGGGCTATTGGGAGGCCAGAATTCCTTAGACCAAAACATATCGACGTTGTCTGAGAGCCAATTTTGAATCAAATGACTCATGTGAATTGGTGCACCGTTCTGCTGAAAAACACATGGCCTTCCGGCTATCATAATTTCCATCCACGGCTTCACTATATCCATCAGAACGCGCAACAATGCCCGGGGTCATCCGAAATCAGCGCTTGAATCCTTTCAATAACTGCGAGGATCCTCCTTGGAAGGTTCTTTCGAGTGACTCTTTCTCGCTGGCTGGAACCTTCGTTGGACTGTTCGGAAAGCCGTATATTTTGTCACACGTTATAAATGATTGATCTCGGATATCCAAAGAACTGAATTGATGAGCACCCAGCGCGAAGCCTTTGATGATCGCGGCTCTTCGATTATACTTCGCATTTGATTTCAATATCGGCCATTTTGAGAATACGATTGTTTATTAGAAGCATCAGACTTTTTAGGACTCAACAACAATATTGGTGGAGGCACATATAATAGAAAATTTAAATTGAAATTGTTCGGATTTTGGTGACGTATCCTGTACACTATCTGACAAAATTTGACTTTTTCGCCATACGAGTGAATAATCATTTTCGACGTATTTTTACGCGCTGAATACGAATCCGTTGGCAAAAGTTGAATATCATAGTTTTGAGAAAAATGGCGTCAGAGGAGCAAAAAACGTGATCCTCTTTGATACTTTTCTCAAAATTTTGATGTGAAGCCAACTTTTATCAACGGATTCGTATTCAGGCAAAAATACATCATAAAAATACGTCAGAATTCACACTGGTGAAAAGAAAATATCGAACTTCGTTGGACAGCATATGTTACATGAAAAATTATTTTTAAATTATTATATCTTGAAAATAAAAAATTTAATTTATTATTAAAATCATATCGAAATGAAACAAAATGCATATTAAAATTAAAAATTACTTCGTGTGACCTTAACAAAATTTAGAAGCAAAATTTTAGAAGTAGAATGTCATAAAAATCCTCAAAATTATCGTTTTTACTATTTAATGCCATTTTTCTTATATTATGATATGATAGCTAACTTCTAACGGATTGATCGATTTAGCAAAAATACATCAAAAACTATGACTATTTACACTTGCATGGCAAAATGATATTCCACAATGTTATTAGCTTGTAATATTCGCGTTGCAATTTATTCGAATTAAATATGATGGAAACCGAAATTTTAATTTGTGAAAACGACCAAATGTTATTCAGTTATGTGTAACAAATATTAATGTTAATGTATAATAAAAATAATATATATTGGGTCGTTTATATGACTGTATCTGAATTAACGTGTCTGAATTAATGTGTATATATGAATTCACGCATAAGTGCATATAGAATATTATTAGTGAAATGCATTTTTAGCGTAAAGCGAAAGAGAAATTACCACAAAAAAATTAAATTAAAAATGCAATAGCGTAATAACGGATTAAAAATTATTCGCATCGTTGCGTAACTAAATCATACAAGCTAACCATGTATGTTGATATATTGGCATTTCTCTTTTGTTACATTCCGAGCGCAAGATTTGCGTAGAAATTTCTTAATCATGCGCATTTATACAAAATAAAAAATACTGCACAAACTCTTTTTTAAAAAACCTTTCTAAGAAATGTATAAATGTAGAAATGTAGGAAAATATACAAATTTTGAATCCACAGATTTTAGATATTTTATATTGTAATCTTCATACATTCGAAAAGTCGTTTGTCCTTCCGTATTTCCAATATTTTCATTGTAATCATATACCGAGTAAAGAGGATGGATCATCCGTTTTGTCTCCACCCGCTTTGTCCAAAGGATCTACTGGATGCGAATTTGGAAAGGATAGAATAAATTGAAGCACCAAGTGAAAAATTTTAACTCGAATACACGTTTAAAGACACAGAATTCTTATAAAAATTATTCACACTGATTAAGGAACAATTACAGATAATAATTAAGCTACGTACCTAAGGAAAAATCACAAGAAAACACTCAATTTTCTATATGTCTCTATTAAATACAAACGCAATCATATATCGTTTCATAGCGTCGCTGATCGGTCATTCTTTCAACTATTAGACTCATAGCGCAATCTTAAATAGATAAGCGAAAATAAAAGGTATTCGCTTTATCCAGGATGTCTATTTTTTACCCGGGTTTCCCCTACATATAAAAGATATTATATAAAATTATTATATAAAATTATATATAAAATTTTTGATAAAACATACAAAAATTTAATTTTTGTTTTAAATAAATTAAAACTTAAAAACATTTATGTAAAATTTTCTGTTTACGTGAATATTATATGCAATTTTTTTTTATTTTAATGCAAATCATATTTCTATATCATAAAACTTAAATTATTGGACAATGCATACAATACCTACATTTGTAATACACATTACAATTTTAACGCAATTCATTTCATATATTGATAAAGTACAAATTATTTTATACTTTAGCATTGTTATACATAATTAACATATTTAAAGCGAAAAGAAACAGAAAAGAGGGAGATTATTATATATTAGAAATGTAAATATATTATTGCACAATGTAACTGTATCAAAATCGAAATATTAAACTAATAAATAATTTGACCTTTCAATATCAAAACACATGAAATTATTATTATTATTATTAACATAGTTATTATAATATTGTTTTTAACATGCTTTTAACGCTGCAAATTCATTTGAAGAACATAATCGTTTTGCTAAGACTAAAATCAAGACAACGAGATAAAACTCATCGCAGCATGATATATCAATTTTATATTAATTTTATAGCTAATTTTATAGCGCGGTCAATTGGTTGTAATCGAAGATAAAAAAGCAGAATTGGGAAATAACTCGTTATTATTACAATTACTTTTTTTAACGATGAATGAATAACGACGTTACATTTCAATAATTGTAACGTTAAGGAAATCCTGAAAACGATTAGTTATAGTATAAAAAGGAGTATTAAAGGTACACACAAACCATTTACGTGATATTGTGATACATCACTACATATTATTATATCAATATCTCACGCACACATACATATCAGTTTTTATGTAATGAAATCGTTTTAATTAGAAGAATTCCAATTATAAGAACTCCACATTATTTCCAAATTACTTGTTTGTAGACTACAATTTTGTAAATACAGATGCATAGCTTTTTATACAAAGCAAATGTCGTGATGTGGCTCTAGAGCGCCATATTCGACTAAGAAATGATAAAGATCTCAATTTTGAAATCCTAATAAGAATGCGACCAACAATAATCGCCTTAACCTGACGCCATATAATAATGGAAAATTGTTACACAGACGTTGAAGTAGGTCATAATGAATATGAAAAATATTTTTTGATATATTTTGATAATGTCGAACGTCGATTATGGTTTTGGAAAGTTAATAATTTTTATGGAATAATAGTCTTTTAATATAGTTAGTCTATATATAGGTAAAATAAACTGCTAAGTATACATAAAAAGCACTGAGAGGTACATTAGTTAAAAGCAAGTATGTAACAAGATATAGGTGTTTAAAAATGTCTCGGATCATTATAACCAGCCTTTATGGCGCCGGGTTAAAGTTGGAAGTCTAATGATTCTTGTTGGAATTTGCGCATCTAGCCGTGATATTGCATACAATTAACAATTTGTAAATTTTGATCTGAATATTTATGGCAGATTTACTTATTTATCATATTGAAAATTGGATCGAAACGTCTGTGTTTCATATACTACTTAAATTAAATAAATTATTATATACATTAAAACCTGTATCTTGCTCAAAGGCATGTTTTTTTATATAATATATTTGATTTAGTTCATTCGAGTTTCGAATTTTATATTATATAATTTGAAAAACAGTCCATTTTATTTTTTATTAATAAATTTTTAATTATCCAGCAAGAAATTACCGTCGATTAAACATCGAATTGACATCGAATTGATATCAAAATTATCGTATCGATATCGATTCGACATCAATTCAATGAGTCATTTTTCGCTGAATAATATTTACTTTTTAAAAATAAAATTAAAAAAAAATATTTTCCTTGTACTTTTTGCACTCACTGTGCGTATAATATTGGTATAGTGATACGTAGGGATGTATCAATGACGTAATTACATGTGCGTAAATCCTCTATTGAGTCGATAAAAGAGATGGATATAGGATCCTCTTAATGGTAATGCAATTCTATTTTTTGGGTAATGGAATAAAACATTATTGTCATCATTACTTAATACACGTACAATACATATGATGCATCCATATAATCACTATAGATCTCGTGTTAAATTGATTAATCAGCAATATAAACAAACAGAGATAACACTCATGGGCAATAATAAAAATATATCCTATATAAAAATTATCAATTTTTATTAATTTGATAATATATGTCCATAAAAATTGAATCTTAATTCTGGTTTTCATGATACATCAATTATAAATATACAAATATCAATAATTTCATTGTGTAATAAGAAATAAGTGAATGATATTCTCCAACATTTTGCAATATAAGCAACCATTTCCAGTATATTTTTGTCTGCTAAACTTGAATTTATTGTCCAAATTTGATATTCTGTAACAATTTTGAGAAAAATATCATTAAAGAGTTAAAAAACGACGATCTTAAAGATTTTCATGACATTGTATTACCAGCAGCAAAAGTATTTTTACCTTGTTTCTAAATTTGATGCCACACAAGAATATCAACTTTTAGCTTTAGCATTGTTTCATTTTAGTATGATTTTTCGTTTCCGAAATGTAGCAATTTGAAAATAATTCTTCTTTTATAAGATATAATGGAAAAGCTGTTATTCTATCTTAATATTAACCATTGAACAATAGCTTTATATTTAGCAAGCAAAAAAACATTGAAAATGATTATTTACACTCGCGATAGAAAGATAAATTTTATTTCTCAGTGTAATTGGATCTCTAAGAAAAAGGTAAAGGTCATTAAAAGGTAAAAAAGTAACAAAAAACTTTAACAACTCGTTAGTTCTTGAGTAACAGTAAAGATAACAAGTTTTACGATAGAAAGTAATTTAAAATCAGTAACAAATAAGTTATTTTTCGGAAAAAGTAATGGTAACGAATTATGTTTATATAAAATAACGTTTCCAACTCTGTAAAAAAAAGTATTAAAATATGTTACATCTTTTATCAAATCATTAATTCCTGAGATACCTTAATTAAAAGCTTAATTAAATGTTTAACGTGAAATTTCCGGATAAGTTGCTTGGTGACGCGGCGTTTTCTTTTTTCTTTTTTTTCTTGTGCATTTGACGTCATCCCGTTCTACATTTAAACATGATCGTGCAATCGAGAACAATACGTTATTTTAAGGAGGATAATCCTTCGGAATATTTCTTCCATAGAAATACTTATTATTCTTCTTTAAATGCGTGTAAAATAATGATTAACTCTTTGATTAAGCAGGATGCGGAATTATATTATTATATTATTATATTCAATTAAAACACACGATTTTCATAAAACATTTAAACAAATCAAAAAAACATTTTTCACAAAAACCAAACAAGTTTCGTCAAAAAAATTAAATGTTCGAGAAACAGAAAAAACTTCTCTTAAACCATTCTTAATTTTGATTGAAGGCCCCATAGATTAAAATATTGGGTTGTCCGGAAAGTTCGTGCCGCAAAAGATTTAAATTTAATAAATGTATACTAAAATTTAAATCTTCTGCGTTTCAATTTTCCTTCAAAATCGGCACGAACTTTCCGGACAACC
>Ga0157364_1007432_pt1 | contig 11344 bp, 4 predicted proteins | sample AttsexASBM2_FD_111476 | JGI IMG/M metagenome (GOLD analysis project Ga0157364, IMG submission 111476) | Fungus gardens microbial communities from leaf cutter ant in Ribeirão Preto, State of São Paulo, Brazil - Atta sexdens ASBM2 | ecosystem: Host-associated > Fungi > Mycelium > Unclassified ...
AAGAGTGAGAATGCGGGTGAGAGCCGCCATTTTTCCCATAAAAAATCCGCCAAGTTCGCGCTTCCTGTTCGCGCGTCTCCGCTCTCTTCTCGAGAGCGTAGCGCCAGGAGGAAGCTCCGGAAAAGGGAGTAGAATACGGGGGTGTGGACCGACACGGTAAAATATATTCCAGTCAACTTCCGTTGGAAATAAATAAGAGTCACGCCACGCGATCTCGCTGCGCCCCGACAACGGCGGCCATTCGTGTGCAGGGGACCTTATCTTTCGATATCTCTCTCTTCCCCTCTCACTATCCCCCTAGCTAAGAGAAGCCATCGAGAGGAGTTCCGCCGCCACTCATCAAGATATACAGAGATCAAGATGAGACTCTCTGTAACGCGTTTGCGTAATCGCTCTTTAATTACTAACACCTACGTAATTGTGAATTCCTTCTTCCTAATGTGTTCGTAACACGATGAGCGTCTGATTATTCATGTGATTAACTTGAATTATTCTTGATATTATTTGTGAGAAATTTTGGAAATTTCAAACCAATTATTTCGTTCTTCTTTTTTCTGTGTTTTATGTTACGAAATAATCCTTTTACGAAGTATTACATGTTTAATTGGAAATATTATTGATTCTATGTTGTTACAATTTCTTTTTTCAGGCGAGAAACCTTTTAGATGTGAGTTCAATGGCTGTGAGAGGAGGTTCGCGAATAGTAGCGATCGAAAGAAGCACAGTCATGTTCATACTTCAGACAAGCCTTATAATTGTCGCATGGCGGGATGTGACAAGTCCTATACCCATCCTAGTTCGCTACGCAAACACATGAAGGTACGTCTTCTAGTTGAGTTAATGAAACTAGCATGGCAAATAGATGAGAATGCACTACTAGGAATTCAATCCTATCGTTTACACAGGTTGCTTACGTTTCGTAAGTCGTTCAATATTTCGACTTTGGACATATATTACGAAATAACGTTAAGACGAAAAATGAGAATGTTAACATAAAAATATGTATAATAAAAATTTACGTTGCTAATGAGAGTTTACAACTATACTCAATTATTTTGATAGATAGCAAGGTTCGAAAATATCATGATACTTATATAAATATCAAAATATTCGATGTATATTCAAATGTGAATATTTATAACATTTTTCTATCTTATAAAATAAACTTAGTATTAGTATGTCGAAGTTTTTTGAAAAATCATTAAAATTTTTTATAAATAATATATTATAAAAAAATAAATATTGTACAAGAGTAAAAAACAAATCGATAAGATAATACACATTATAAGAAAATCAAATAATTTTCCAATTATTAACATGAATAAGAAGATAGTTTCTGAAAATTTTTTCTATAGCAATTATTCCAGTTTAAAAAAAATATAATATAATTATCATTTTATGCGATACACTATTGTTCATAAATTCGAAAATGTTTGAGAAAAAAAAATCGTTCGAAAAATTAAATATTTCAATAAAAACAAATCATAGAGAAATTTTCAAAAATGCATTTTAAGAAGCAAAAATAAAGTTGTAAATTTGTTTTTCTTTAGTTTTATTTCTACAGTATTATGTTCCTAAATTATATTTGAAATAACATTTAAAATTGAAAATTAATAATTTTTTAATATTTTTGTTTATTTTGCTATATTATGGTTTGATGAAACATTATCAGGCAAAACTTACCGAAGAAGTACTTTAAATGTCACGTGAACTAAAATAAACAAAAAAACGAGAAGCAAAGTGGTGTTGGGAATATCAGTCACACAAAAGACATAGTATAAGTTTGTCCTCTAAAACAGATCTATCAAATATTTTAAAAAGTTTTTAGAACTGGCGTGACATAAATAGAGAATCCGGTGAAGGTCTATAGGGACCGGCGTTTAACGTGTTAAAGTCTTTTTAAGCTTTGAAATGATTTTTTTGAATTGGTGACAATATTTTGCAATAATCAAATATTTATTATGTTAAAATTCATTTTTAACATAACAAAATATTTTTTAACTTTGAAATTAAAAACTTCGAAAAAAAAAGAAAAAACTTTTTGTTAAGTTTTCATTAGATATGAAAAAATCAAGTATTTCCTTACGAACGATAGTGTAAATCCGAAAATTTGGAGATCAATAAATAATAATATATAGAATACAAGAATCCTCTAACCCAGTTGAAAAAACCGTCAGTAATATGGTATTGTAATTATTCAGATTTAAATCGTAATTTAATGAAATGAATATCGTAACTGGATGTATATATACAAATGTCATGATATACACAAATGATATATACATGTATACATACACACATACACATACACATACACACACACACACACGCGCGCGCGCGATACACATCATTGATCCTTCGAACCTTGATAGATAAATAAATTAATATTACAATTAATATGGGACATCTTTTATAACCGAAAATTGTTACATTGGATTAACGTTAAATTAAACAATGAAAAGACAACATCGGAAATGTGCGTTTTTTTAATCGGTAATCAATCACAATTAATTTCAATTATATTATATATGTTAAAATTTAGATTTTTGTTTCTTGTGTATATTTATTCGGATGTTGACTGCATAAATAATGAAACAAAACTGTGTGCCGTTCCTAAGACTACAGTGATTTTTTTCGCATGAACAATCACAGAATCTTAATAAGAAATTATCTCAGCACTCAGCTGAGATACGGAAAGACGGAAAGAGAGAGATAGAATACTGCAAAACTCAACTTCCGAGATACACGCGTGATAGGTCAGCTTCACCGGGAATACTTTTGCTACTCTACGGTTTTCGCAGACGTGATTCGCGGAAGGCAGTCGTAGAGATTTGCTCACTGAATTATGAAAGAAGGACCAGAGAGATGGAAACGGATCTTTGATCCCCGTTTCTTTCGTTCTGAACTCTTCTTGTGCTACTATCTCCACTGATCCTTGTGATCTCCGTTTCGATCCCACGATCGACTTCGAATTCTCCGAATGTTATAAATCTCCAACGTATCATATAAATCATATAAATCAAAAATATGTTCTGTATATTATACGAAACACATAAAAGTTACTTTCTGAGAAAATAATAGGGTAACTCCGGTATATACGCTGCACCTATCAAAAACTTAATTTATTATTTACTATGTTTAAAGTAAACGAATTATATCAGTAAAATCTTTGCACTGTCTACTATTATAAAAAAAATATAGAAATCCGAAATATTTATATTTCGTATTAAAAAATAAACTCTTGCATTTTTATCATATATCCCATAGGGGCTACTCAAAGGGGAAGAGGGGGTGTATATGGCTCATAAAAAACACAAATAATAATGCATATAAATAATGCATATAAATAAGATGTAAAATGACACAATAACTTATAAAATGCGTTCATAAATTTTATTAAGGAATAAGAAAATGGTAAATATGTATATGAAATAATAAATAATAATTACAATCTTCCCAGATGTATTACAAGTGTTATGACATAATTAGAGGTACATATTTCATGTAATGTGTTTATTGTATTTAGTGCACTGAATTCAATCTACGCACTTTGTATGCTTTGGGCATAAATCCCACCTGTTAAAAATGCTATAAGTCCCAAACAGGTGGGATATACAAGACAACAAACTAAACAAAGAATATAAGAACAAAGTACTTGTATTTTGTTTAACTTGTATAACATACTTTACTATTCCTCTACATTCATATATCATGAAATAACTACTCTTTTGCACATATTACAGTAATCATTTTATGTAGATTATAATTTATGATGACACTACTTATAATGATAAATCAATTCAACTCACAATTTAATTTCATTAATATTAATAGTAAGAAACTGAAATCATAATATAACATAATAATATAACATAATAATATTAATATAACATAAAGGCATGTAACAGAGTAGTTGCGGGAAAATTATCCCTACTCCTTCTATTTTTTCTGACTTCTGTGGCGTAAATCCTAGCGCGATGTATTTGCCGGAGTTACCTTAATAAGTAAATTTTACAGTAGCACTTAAAATTGAAAGATTTGGTATATAAGTTATTATTCATAATGCCGGAGAAATACCTATTGATTGATCCGAATTCAGATATGCACCGAAAGAAAAAGATACCAAACACTTTTGGTAATAGATATTAAATATTCAATGAAATAATTTCAATCAAATATTTGACAATGATAATCTAATATAATCAAAAATAATTATATTATATTCTTCTAAATATTTACTAAGTATTATTACTAAATAGTTAGTTATATTATTAGCTGGAAATAGTTCCTACATATTTAGAAAAGTAAAATTATTTTTAGTTATATTAACCGAATATTTAATTGGAATTATTTCACTTAACATTTGATAATTATTATCACTCTTTTTTCAGTATGTATAAACCCAACAATACACTAATTTTATACTTCCAAGCAATTTCATATAAATTTATAATATAATACTTAAAATATATATAAAAAAAGATGTTTTTTACAATGGTAATGACAAAACTCGTCATTACAATCGTTGTCTAATGCGATATCCTTTTCGACATTCTCTTTTCAGGTACATGGAATGTCATTACCGGAGGGTAAAGTAGGAGGAGGATACGAGAGCGAGGGAGAAGAGAGCAGCAGCAGCGGGGGTAGCCTGTCGGTGACTGGTAACACGGAATCGCCTCAACCACCTCCGGTTGTCCCAACAAGAACAACAACCAATCTTCCTCCCACGAATCGAACCCACGATCCGTCGACCCGCGGAGCGACGGAGGTGGCGGAGTGGTACGTTTGTCAGCCACCGACAGTTGGGCCTCAACCAGGGCCCCTACCTGGGCCGCCGCCGCATCATCTTGGTCATCATTTCAATCCGTTGATACACCATCAAGCAGCCGCTTATTAGGAAATATCGAAAGGTCGAAGTGTGACCAAGAGAGTCTTTCTAAAATCTCCGTTCCTATCCGCTGACCTCAATCCAATGATGTGAAATAAGATTCTTTGCTGAGGACAAGTTTCATCAAAGAGAATACAAATGACAATCATCAATCGATTTATCGAAGATAAATCCTTTGAGGAAATAATCAAGAATATGCCTACGACGAAATTCTGTATCTCATCATATAATGATGTACTAATCGGGCTTCATAGGCATATTATATAAAGAGATTCATGGACATAAAAATGAATAACAAAAATAATGCATTTGCTCTAAAAATGTAGGTGTGGATTTAACCCATGTAGTATTTATAATAATTCTCATCATATTAGTGTTGATATAAACATCAATATGATATGGATTTAACATCATGATTTAAATGATTTAACATTCACATCCATATTTTTTAGAGTGTATGCATTGACATTATCGAGGTAAATCTCATATAAATTTGAAAAAAGTTTGAATGGAAAAATGTTTTGAATGATATAAGCCAAATTACATATGATTTGTTCGATTGATCAATCGAAATATTTATGAACTAATGATAATTAAACAAAAAAAAAACATGTTTTACACAATGTAACTACTTTTGCGAAAAAAGGCATCTTATGATCAGTATATTTCTGTTCTGGATAGTATTAAATAAAATAACTTCGTTATTTTTAATAAATTTATAATTTTTTCATATTAATCAATTCTTCCTAATATTCTGCGTATAACTATTAATATAAATTAATTAGAAAATGAATACTCTTTAAAATATTAAGTATATAAAATATACAATTATTATAATAATACTATATAATAAAAAATCTTACATTATAAAAATAATATTATAAATATGCAGTTAACAAAATCATGTATGTTGCTTAAATTTTAAAAAGGTATTTCAAAATTTAGAAAATATTATAATAAAATATTATTAAAAAATATTAAGAATTATCAGAAAGTATAATAAAAAATTATTACAAGATATTATGAAATATTTTTTTAACATTATTTTGTTATAACACAGTTATTTTATACGCAGAATATCAAGAGGACTTAATTTATAATGAAAAGATAGTAATTTTTGGATTTAAAAAATGTGAATTAAAAAAATTAGTTAATGCTTATCGTAAAATGTCCTTTAAAACAGAATATTTGAATCTATGATGTTTTTCGATAGTGATTGTTTTGGAAAATATTTCATACAAAATTATATAGTTCATATTGCATAATGAAAAATATAAATTTGCTGATTCAGACTTTATACTGTAATATCATTGTTCATAGGTATATGTAGAGTAAAAATGAAGGTATCTGCGTGATATAATAGAAACTCGAGCTATCACTTGAATCCATTAGAAACACAATTGATTTAATAAAATAATATAGAATTCTTGCAACATAATAATTTTAAGTTAATTTATATTCAACTCTAAACGAGTTGCGTAAAGCTACACAATTTGTCTCGTTACTTCGATTCTCGAGATATCAATACGAGATATCAATATTTCTTAATGTTAAAACTCGTGATATTTGCTTGTACGAGAATTGTTCGGATATAAATCAGAATTTTGTTTGCTATGCACTGCTTGTGCCAAGCGAGAAAAAAAAATAATTACACGGCATAGGTTACCAACGATCCGCATTGGATCGATCTCCACATTCAAAAAGTCATTAGACATTGGAGAATGCAATACCTGCGATAATAATTTTATATAGCATCTCCAAACACAGATATTACTTTGGATTGCTATATAAAATCGATCAAAATGAATGAGAAACAGATCTGAGATCTGCAATGCTAATAAATTATCTTTGTTCTTTTTATTTCAATTGTATATAAATTTATGCAAAAATATTATGTATCAAGATTTATTTTGATCCAATAAGGCTCTTTTTGTTTATCTGTGTCATTTATTCTTCTTGTTCATTTTGTTAATAATAATATGAAGTTGCCTATTCTGCAGAGAATACTGAGTTTGGTGATGACTTTCGAGATTTTTGGAGACAAGAATATGAATGAGCAAAATTAGACAAATGGAAAACGGCAGGAATAATTTCATTTGCATAAATATCCAATAATTAAATAATTAAGTACAGCAAAATCGTTTTCGTGTTCATTTTACGATTGATTTATCATGATATATTTTCTTTGTGAAGACAATTAGTTTTTTCATTAATAGTAAATCATTATGAGCTGAGCTGCTATTTTGAAAGCTGCTATTTCGAACACAAAAGACTGAAGATTAAAATATGTTTTGTCGCTGAATTCTGGTCATCTAATTATAAATTACTTTTAAGATTGCTATACTTGGATAAAGAACGCTTCGAAAAAATTTTCCTGCACGTCATGTACAAAAAAAATTTTGCATTATTGTACCTCTTTTCAATTTATTTGCTGTGATTATTTTTTATATTATATCTGATGTATGTATTATTTATATATATATATACCAATTGTTCATTATCTCTTTGTAAATTTTATGGACAATTGCGATTATTATTACAAATTCTTCGTATATACTATATTATATTTTAAAATATCGAAATTTATTTTATATTTAATCGAATTTACCTTTTAAATATTATAAAACAATTTTATAATTTTTTTAATTACAGAAAATATAACTATATTAAAAAAAAATAAAAAATAAAACTGCTCATAATTTGAGCCTTTTCATTTTTTTATTTTTTTGCATTGTAAATATTCGATCTTTGTTCTATTTTATTTTTTATAACTAAATTACTTACATTTTATATCCTAAATCACACATAAAATTCCTGAAGAAATTTATAAGTAAATTTCTTTAATATAGTAAAATATTATTTGTGATATATTTACGGTCTCACAAATGTCCAGTCTTCACAAATGTAGATAACATTTTACGTCGAATATATGAAATGCAAGATCTTTTTTGTTGTTTTCAATATAAATTTAATTCTCGGATAAGTACTCGTATAATCGGTGGAATGTGCTAGATGGAATAACAGATCAAACAGATATACAAGAATATACAAGCCACGCTCGTGCCTCAATTTATTAATCGCCAAGTAATTAATAACAAGTTTTTTGTTTGTTCACAAAAATTTTCTCACATAGGCTTCTCGTATACTCGAATCTAATGACAAAACATATTTGTAGTATTAGTTATGATGTAAGAATACCAGGTATAACATTCCCGTGGATAATCGGATGACCAATCAGAAATTTGTTTCAAATTTTATGAGGCAATATAAAGTCGCTATGAGAAATCTATTACCAATCAATACCAATCAATACAGAGAAATTATTTTCAGCAGCTATTATGAGCAATGTTACACCTGGTATTCTTACATCATTGAATTAGCGAGAAAAGAGAAAAGGAAATCGATTATTCGCGCTTTATTTTGGCAAGTGCGAGATATAAATATTTTGCAAGACTTGGCGAAACTTTGTACATAAAGTCAAATGTGACGATCGAACCTCGACGGCGTAGGTGTTCAATGTAAAATATTTACGATTTTTATTATGTGTGATATCCTGTAAATTTCGAAGCGTAGATAAGCGAGTGTAACATTATTGTAATAATTATTTTCGTTATGTAAATGCTTATTATATCGGCGGAGAAAAGAATATCAATATTTGTCGAACATAATTGTATCATATTATATTTGTTTTGCAAATCTGAAATATATTGACAAGACAGTATATTAAGATGCAATCTTATTTATTTCAGATATTCAGAATAATCCTACATGCGTACGTACTTTTTAATAGCTTTTTGTACATAATTGGTATCTCCCTTTTTATAATAATTTATAAATAAATAAAATTATTTTTACATTATATTAATTTATATACGAGATATCATGAAATTATTATCAATACATGATATCAATAACAATATTTGAGAAATCAGTTTTATTACACATCAGTAAAAATGATTTCATTAAAATATAAAATATAAAATAATTACGTGCACATCTATATAAATAATCAATTTCTTTAATAAATAAATAAAGTTCTTACTTTTAATTTGATACGTACCCTCTTCTCTGCATCCTTTCGTACGATACGAATGATGGCAGACAGAGAATACGAGTCGCGTATGCGTTGGGTCTTCCAAGATTCCTAGACAAGATTATAAAAATCGTTTCTTCAGTGAATTATAGATATTGTATAGTGGATATAAGATTCTTATTAAACTGGCCCCGAATTTAAGGAGCTTCTCGTGGGGCGTATTGAACGGATAAAAAAAATGAACAAGAAAGGGGACATATATACAGGAAGGGTTCGGTTGGCGCCACGACGTGTCTAGGCACCTACGCGAGAAAGAGAACGAAGAGAAAAAGTAGAGGAGATAGCATCGGCATCGGGACGACCGTGGCGTTTTATTGCTCGATAAGCAGATGAATTCGTCAGATAATTTCCAGGCCCGATGCAGATGATTTTATTAGCTAAACCCATACAAGACCCCGGAATTCTTCAGGTCGAGGATTGAGATGACACAGGACTCCGGGAAGATCACCAGAGATAAGATGAGATACTGAGGGAGGTCCGACCAGGTGTCCTCGCGTGAATTTATATGATCGATGATTTTCGGATATGCTAATCTTTGTGCATTATACGTTCGTTTTCTTATCCCAATTTGTGATGTACACCGAACGACAAGCGAATTTATGTTAAACGCGCCGTAGATGCGCGATGTCGAGATGATGGAAACGCAAGCGATGAAGCAGAAAGATAGATACGAAAAAATATAATATAATTCCTGTTCTCGGTAGGTGCTTTTGTCTTGCTGCCCCCGTCTGTCTTTTTTTCTGCCTACCCTCATAAAAGCGAGATTCGTATTAAAAAGGCACGACATATAATTAATGTCTGACAGTCACGGAAGATGCGGAGCGACGCCGACATCCTATATCTTCTCTCATATATACACGTGCCAATTTATAAAGAACATGCATTCCTCTGCTCACATACGCGAGTTCACGTATTATAGGCACGTATGCGCGTCGCGTGCCGCGACGAACCGCGCGACTTGCGCACGTGCGAGCTAAAGTACGCGACCGCTAAAAAGCGCTTATTAAATTCTTTAAATTAATAGCTAAATAATTAAACGCACGAAATGCGTGATATCTTTTTGTCGGTATTACAGTCCCTTCCCTCTCACTATATAAGCTATTAGATAACTCTTCTTTCGTGTCCCTTATGGATCTTCCAGCTATTATAGTCTACAAATCTCACGAGCACAAAAGACAAGAAAGGCCTGAATTATATGACTTGTCCACTTAATCCATACAAGTTCTTGTTGTACATGGTATCTAATGATTTTATGAGATTTTATGACTTTGAAATTTGATTCATAAAATGATTCTGTATTGCAACTAAACCGTTTTTAAGTAATTACATAATGAATACAGCGTGTAATGATTCCAGATTCCCGAAAATGTAACGGTACACTGACTTCATCATTTACGCTCTCGCAGTCGAAGGCGTGAAAATCAGTTAGATTAGAAAGAATCCATCGAGTCGTAGTAGTCTTGTGAATACTATCGTTGACGCACTTCCGCAGAAGCGGTGTAAAACGATGTAAGAGGATTAAAAGGCTCAACCGATTGGCTCCCATTACCGGTCCTGTCCGGGTTGTAAATCCTCCATAAAGCCATTGATAAATCACGCGCAACTTCGTGCTGGCGCGCGACTCACCTTAACGATCGTTTCGCGAGTCTGCTTGTGGAAACTTTAGCAACGAGTTGAATTTTAAATCCGAACCACGATAGTGTAATCGAGTCGCGCAATCAAAATTTCATGTCAATGGTCGAGTGATTAATCAAAAATTCCGATGATAATTTCAGTGAAATATATTATAAATTCTACTAATTATTTGTTAAACAAGAATTTCTGTAATATTCAAATGTTTGTCGGAAAATTACCGGTTCCGATGGTGGATGACAGAATATAGATTCTGTATAGCATTATTGATAAATTATGCATACGCGTAATTTATTATCAGTAGTGTACAGACAGCATTAGAGACAGTTATAAAAAATAGATTTATTTCTACTACAGTACCGCTTTATTTTAAAAAATGATTAATTATTTAAATTGAATTCTTATTCATGGATCAATAAAAAAAATTGCATTTTTCTGTCTATCGATTGCATATTACTGTGTATTAATTATATATTCAAAAGAAGCTAAATAAAAGATTAAATTATTTGACAAATTAGAAGTTTTACTTTGATTAGATTTAACTTTTATAATGTTTAACAGATAAAGCAATTTGTCTATGTCGTAGACAAACTTTAATAAATTTTACAAGTATCAAGATTATGTACCGTTACTTAATGGATATTAATTAACAGCATTTTATTACTTTTAATTTTCGTGACGTTGCGTCATTTGTTTCTCCGATGCTTAATAATTTATTAACACATCATGTA
>Ga0157364_1007433_pt1 | contig 11344 bp, 2 predicted proteins | sample AttsexASBM2_FD_111476 | JGI IMG/M metagenome (GOLD analysis project Ga0157364, IMG submission 111476) | Fungus gardens microbial communities from leaf cutter ant in Ribeirão Preto, State of São Paulo, Brazil - Atta sexdens ASBM2 | ecosystem: Host-associated > Fungi > Mycelium > Unclassified ...
GACGACGCCGACGACGACGACGACGACGACGACGACGACGACGACGACGACGACGACGACGACGACGACGACGACGACGACGACGACGACGACGACGACGACGACGACGACGACGATGACGATGACAATGACAACGATAATGTCAACGACGGTGCCAACAACGATGATAGTAATGAGGATAAGCGCGAGCAAGTGATTTAGAATATTCGGTAGCGGATGTCAGCTATTGCTCGCCCACTGCGACGTCATTATGTCATCATCATTCTCCTTCGCGCCAACCTATCCCGTTGACGGGAGGCGCGCGCCTGGACATCACTCACCCGGTCCAACACCATCAGCCACGACGAACCCCGGCTTCACTTACTGGCTCACGTCGGACAAGGCTAAACAATATTTATCATGTAGTCGGCCGCTGCCACGCTGAATTGAAGTTCCGGTGCCACCCACGGCAATACACGCTGCGTCAAACAGTGCGTGGCAATCTGTGTATCTAAGGGTCGAATAAGTTGCCGGATTGTTATTCAACTGACGAATTATGATGGACGTCTATTGTGACAATGAAACTTATTAGAGATATACAGTAGATACATTAAGCAGTTTCATTTTTTCTTCGTTTTCTTATTAAAAATTTCGTTCTTCTAATAATAATAAATAGGGTAAAAGTTTCTACTGTATCAATGTAAAACTTTATAAATTTTTCGACACTTAAGTTTTCATTCATGTTACTATAAATTCTGCATTAGAATAAATCATTTGCAATTTGTAATTATTTTGCACCAAATAAAAATAAAATAATATCAAATAAAGAAAAAATAAAATAGTTATTTTAAATATTAGTACGTATATATGTATGCTGGTTCATTTTAACGATTCCAATTTTGCTCCCTCGGTACGCAGCCTCTCCTACCCTACCTCACTCAGTTTCTCCCCTCGCATCACTACGACGAACGACCAAAGTCTCCGAGGAAATCATTGAATATGCAACTTAAGGAAATCCTCGGATATTGCGCTTTATTATAAACGGACCGGCCCGGGCCGCGGTTGCCGCCCTTCACTTCTCTCGAAACTTCGCTCGACGTTAAAAAGACTTTGCATGCGAATATTTTCAGATTCGGGAATATGCAAAGTCCCGCGAGATCAGAGATCCTCTGGTTATCTTCGTGAGCTCGAAGTGTTTACAGCTATATTTTCGAATATTGCTTTCGTGTAATAAAAATCAACTGGATTTTATCAGACAAATACGAAATCTTACAGAATAGTCGTGTTTGAATTATAACAATAATTAATAACAATCGTGGTCGCGGTCACGATTTATCGTGTGTATAATATAGCTTCTGAAAGTATGAGTAAGCACATTTTCATTGATGCCAATAATAAATAATTGAAAATATTTCTCAATAGTGTTGAAATAGAAAATCTAAAATAAAACGCATAAAACTCAGCGAGTATTAAAGGTCATACTCGAATAGATATGCTTCGAACAGATTCTTCGTAATATAAATAAATTTATACTTATTCCGATTCTTATAAAACATCGTCAATTGCGTTCACATATAAATATACACATATTTCATAAATTACAAATGACATTTTTATGCCTTTGCCGTAACGAAGAGGGTTTTCTTCGCGAATTCAGTGAAAGACGCGAGGGGAGAAGCGCTGAGAGATTTGGGGTTGAAGGAAGGATAGGTCGGATGTATAATTAGGCAGCGTTTGTAATTAGCGTAAATTGCTTCCCGGTAAGAGGGATACAAGCTTTAACATCGCGCGGGAAGTGAAAACTATTATAAATTTAATATAATACAATCCAGTTAAGGAGAAGGGGTTTTAGAAGAAGGAGTATAATTAATTAAAGATAAAGAGATTTGAAAGAGAAAGACCGATTATATATTTGAACGATATGTTGAACAGAACATGTCTAAAAAAACAAGATGATAACTTTCAAAACAATAACTCTCTTTAATTCTTTATAAAGTTAAATGTAAGAAAAATTACATTTTTCTATATTAGAAATTGTTTTCTAATTAAAAAGTATTACGAGTAAAAAAAAATATAAATCAATCTAAATATGCGTACCAACTAATATGAGAATCTTCAAAATGAAGAAACTTTTTTAATAAGAGATTTTACAGAGATGCGGTTTTTTTAACAAGCAGAACGAAGTTGCCGAGAAAAGCGAGAGGAAGAGATAAGGTGTAAAGAGAGACACCTTTAAGTATTGGAACGCAGGTGTTGGGCGCGCGTGATCCTCCTTCGGAAATATACGGTTATCCGCTTAACTTAGACGCTGGCGAGACGGAAGCCATCGCCGGTCCGCGTAATATACTGCCCAATAAAAACTTAGTTACTACGTTCCGCCTCCGCCGTTTTCTCCACGACGTTAGCCAGCGTCTTCCTCGTTCTTAACCCAAGAAAAAAGGAAGAACGAAGGAATGAACTAAAATAGGATGAAAGTAAACTCGAAATGTGGCAAGCAGGTATAGAAGAATAAATAACGAGAGAAGATAAACATTAGAGTGCAGGACAGCAGAATGAATTTTAACAATTTCTCGGTTCTGTCGTTATCAGATGTGTGGTCAATGATGCCATAGACGCTTTGGTAACGATACGAGGTGCAGTCTAGAGACAATAACGGCTACACAGGCCATCAAATGAGCTTCCGAATGGCGTAGCAAAGACCTCAGACACCCTGTAACATCGCGAATGCCTTTTGCTTCCTTCCGTGTAAGATACTACGAGGCCCGCCCTTAGTCAGAAGATCTTGACTATATTGCCTTGTATAGCGACTAAAATGCCAAGAGACACTAAGCTTCCGTTCATTTCTGATCCATAATAACGAGCGTATCGTTTTTCAACTTCTCGATGATCCGAACAACGAGAGCTTGTGAATCCCGAAATGATTGTTGCTTGCCTATATAACATTGATAAGCATGGAAGTGACAGTAATATTGAAAATAAAAACGAAGATTTTGCTACAATTATAGATATTTCAAAAATAATATTTTAAAAAATATTAACAAATTTTTTACAAAAAAATATTAACTTATTAATAAAAATAATAAAATTATACATTTTGTATCACAAAATAAAAAGATCAAATACATTACAGACATTAGAAATGATTTTGATTACAAATATGTGGATTTATGTAACGCATATTACGTAACTTATTACGATATATTATGTCTATCAATATACTAAGACAAAAATGTACCGCATGTACAATATAAAACGAACACTGAAGAATCATCTACTTTTACTACGCGCATCATAACACAAAAAATAATCACAAAGTGATCGTGAAAACATATGCTCACTCGCGTTCGCTCCAGGAAAAGACTAAAGAACTGAAGGGTTGTGTGTGTTTTGGCTCATATATGATCATCCAAACAACCGGACTGTTCCAGAGGGTGACAGATTGTTTGATGGTTGATTGTCGCGCACTGCTTCGGGGGTCGTCTGATTGGGTCGCCGCGAAACATCTGGCGGCCTCCCGCGGGGCTCCCAGACGACAATCATCCTACAATCGCGAGGTAATACTCCGAAAGATGTCTTCATCCTCGGGGACATGAGATGAAAATAGAGGATTTGCTCGAGCAATGGAAATTCCCACCGCAACATCATAAAGAAGGAATACATGACTACATAAATATTATTGAAAAAGAGATAAAAATGTTTAACATATATAATTTAACTTTATATCAATTATTGGTATAAATTTAAATGTAAGATTCAATATAAAATTTAAATAATCTTTTTCATAATAGATATTTAACCATTTATCACAGTTTATACCACAAGGTTACTTGAATATACGCATACTATCGAAGTGGAAAGAAAAAAAACCATTTTTGGTTTTAAAGACGTAGTAGCGAGAAGATACAGACAGCGCAAAGAAAGAAACGTACAGAGAGAGAAGCGGAAAAGAAGAAGGGGCTTTTACAAAACTCATCCATTCCCCACCCCTTCCCACGTAGACATTGATATCTACCGGCTGACAGTACTCACCTACGACTTGACGACAATGGATCCTTTGCGGTTAAAAAAAGCGTAAAAAGAAAAAAGAGAAAGATAGAGCGGTCCACTTTTGGCATAGAGAATGAAAGAAAGAGCGGCAATGATGAAAGCATTGTCCCTGTTCAACGACTCTTCTGTGAACCTTCGAGGCGGCCAGTCTGTCTCCTTCAGTTCCACCATCTCTAACGTAACTACAGTCACTTTCGTCTCACTCTTTCCATGTGCCCGTTCAAACTTCAAGTTCACCTCCGGCTATCTCTTGCCAAAACAACGGTAAAGTCTCATCACTGATCGAGATTGTCACTGACTAATGATTACGTGATATTGTCTTCTGCATCTTTTCTTCATTTTGCTCTTCAAGCGAAAATTACAACAATTTTATCGTTATTCGACATATATTTTTGTAAAAAATTGTTTCTAGATGAATAAATTTTAATTAGTTTTTTAAAGCACCAAAGCTTTATTAATTTTTCATATTTATGCATATTTAAATTGCTTTCTTACAATTTACAAAAATTTGATGAATTTGTTAAAAATTTGACTCTGCTTAAAATTTTTAAGAAAATATTTCGATTTCGTAAATCGGAAGATTGAACAACAAGGAAAGCATGTCGTCTTCCAATCCCGGAATGTAATTCGAGAAGCCAAGTATTTGCGTGTCTTCAAGACTGGGGTGATTTCCAGGACCCTTGACTCGCTGGGCGTAATAACGCGATAATCTTCTCGCGCAAAACAAATAACAGGACCGTTTCCCTTCAATGCGGTGAGCTCTAACCCTTTCGTGAAAGGGTCTAAAGAGAGCAATCCCCGATGATCGATCACAATCGACTCCTTCCATACGAGGGCATTCTTTACTATGTCGACGCTCGCGGGGAATGGCGAGTATGAGGGTTTAGGGTTACAACCCCTCAGTTCCACATAGCGCCGACGTTGTTATTCTTCGAGCGAAAACTATTTACAAAGTTGAGGCTAATGGCATAAAGCGATTTTGTTCCATATGCTTCAACACCCTTATGCAACATTAGCGTATTGTTCCTAATAGGATTCTACGTCATTACGTAACATCGTAATGCTATATCTTTCTTATACATATATTAAATATTCCTTCAATAATAGAACTATTTTTATCGAGGTATAATATCTTTTGAGCAAAATATCTTCAACATCTTTCAATGTATATTTTTTTAATATACGTTGTAGTTTCTCATAATTATTATTATTTGACAGACCTAAGTATCACTGTATCAGCCTTTCATATTATTCGTCAATGAACTTATCAGATTATACAACTGTTATAATATTTTCTATTTTAATTATCGATATCTATTAATTGTTCTAATTTTCCTATAAGTTGAAAAGATTTATATTTCTTCTGTTCATTTTTATTTGAATATTTTTTATATTCTATATTTTTTATATTCTATATTTTTATTTGTATTTCTTTTTTGTATTTCATACATTTTTTCCTCTTAAATCCGACTTAATTCCTATAATAGATAATAGGTGCTAACATTTTCCGATACAGTCGAAAGTGTCCTTTCTGCCATTGGTGATAATGTCGATCCTCAATAAACATAAAATAAATAAAATTAAGGAGGCAGAGAGAGAGAGAGAGAGAGAGAGAAAAAGAGGGGGGAGAGAGAGAGAGAGAGAGAAAGGCAATAAGGGTGCTATAATAGATGCATGCATGAAGTCTAATGCAATAAAAATATGTCGAGTGGGTCGATGTATTTGACCCAATCAATCCTGTAAAGTTACTGATCTTTCCTTCTCCTCTTATCTGTTTATCATTTGCGAAATCAATTTAATACAAATACAAGTATATAATAGCATATACACGCTCATGTTTCTCTGTTTATGAACGGTTTTCTTTTTTCAAAGAAAACAGCAAAAAAATTATAAAATATTGCATTGTTTATAAAATCACAATAATATATCTTTTTTTACATTTACAACAAGATGTCAACAAGTAAATACATTATACATTTGACAATGAAAGATACTCGATGTTGTCTACAAATTTTCTCTAAAGCTTCGAATATAATACGTTAACAGATCGTATTAATATTTCTACGGCTAATATTCCATGAAGAAAAAAATTGGAAATGTTAGGAAATGTTAACATAATATTCAAACTAGATCTACAAACGTAATTTTATTGTGAAAATTTAATTGACCAGAAGGTCGACAATCCCAATCTCAAAACTACCATGGTTACAGAATCGTGGAACAAGTTCGCTTCGCCGCAACCGCACCCCCTTTTCTCTCTCTCTCTCTCTCTCTCTCTCTCTCTCTCTCTCTCTCTCTCTCTCTCTCATGATTCTGGTACCCCTTTCCGCCAAAGGTTCTAACCAGGACCAATTTCTCCCTTCCTCGTCGACTATTACAGTATGCCTATCTTGCTCTCGCTTTCAATTTGTCCTCCTTCTCAGACCGGCAACGCGCGCGGAGCGCACAAATGGAAAACGGATTGATTAATCGTAGTAATTACCGATCAGCCCCCGCTAATTAGATATCCGACTCCTACCCACCCCGAGGCCCCCAGAGGGTTTCCTGCTAGCTACAGGAGGCGATGCCGGTAGTATCACCGCATTGAGGGGACTTTCCGAGCCTTCGGCAGAGTTGATGGGAGACGACGAGGGGGCGGATACGTGGCACGAGAATGACTAAATGAGATCATTTGATGAAGTTAGCCAGCGAGCATGAAATAAGCATGCCAAATTTTGTTATTTATAGTACATTAAGTTATTGTAATTCTAAAGATACATTGCATCTATAAAATTATAACACACTTCGTTTTAAAGAAAGTTTTATAAAACACACGTTCAGTTAAATTTTACCAATATAATAATGAAATTGAGATGGTATAAGATAAAAGTATAACTAACTTATATGACAGTCTTTTTAACATAGATTGATAATACTCAGCGACTGATTCTGATAATTTTTAAAATTCCAGAGAATAAACGATACTGAGAACTTACACTCGATCAGCTTGAAAATTCTAAGTATTAAGAATACCGATTCTAAGAAGAACTGCGAAGTGATGGAATAACGCGACCAGCATCGGTGGCATTGCACACTTCTGACTTATAATCCTTGGTGTCACCTGCCCTCGCTGCGCGCAAATGTCTAGCCAGTGTGATTCACATCGAATACTGCCATCACATTGGAATGCAGAAACACATTCTTAAAATTTTTCAAGAAACGTATCTTTCAATAATACGTCAGATCGAGTGATAACAATTATTCAATTAGCCACAGCACATTGACAGAATACTAAATCTCGATCTAATTTCGAGTGGATTACACAATTCGAAGTCTTTAGAAAATTTATCCTTCAGAACAAATTTATGTTGTAAAAGCACATTATATTCCTTCTTAATTGAGACAAATATGCAAATTTAATTTTCGTTTCAATATTTTTTTTATAATGAATGGAATCATTTACAAGAAATAATATTATCGTAATCTTGAGATTTATTATTGAATTTTTTTTCACCATTGCTGAATATACAAAATGAGTGCATCGCCATTTACCACAATGGCGTGCTTTTTTTCTCAATAATCTCATTTGTAAGAAGTTACTCATCTTCTTACAAGTAATCGAACAATTTACCAATGAACGAGCTGCCAAAACTAAATATAGCCGATTTAAAAAAATGCGTAGTTGCTTACTTGAAATGCAAAAAAGTTCTTGCTCTCATTTCCGGATACTTTCAATAATTATTTAACAATAAGATCAATAATAGAAAAAAAATTGTACTGTTTTCCTATAATCTTTATGATATAATTATAATCCGAAAAAGTGCTTCCATTTCATGAAAATATTGATGAATGATTCAAATTCATGATAAAATTTACTTTACCGACGAGTTACATTGTAAGCTTGTTAATATTAATGATAAATCATAATGATAAATTTTGCATCATCTTATGTGCACGATATCGTTGTCTCGATGGGCCATGCGACATCCTCGATCCATATGGATTATTTACCGCCATGACGAAATGCGTTACCACCTTTACGCGTGCCAATGATTTATCACCCATCGTTCAGTTGCGCTGGCAAAGGCCGTTTACAAAACGAGTCATGGCGTTTTCGTGGAATATGCGCACGAGATTAGGTCCGGTCCGGAGCAACACCAGTGACGTTTAACGGCCATTGCCTTTAAAACTGTGACATCCACGCTGTGCAACAATATTTGCAGAACACGAGCCGAAGGTGGGGTGGCCAGCTAGGGTAAGGGAGTGTGCGGGAAGAGAGGGATGGAGGGATATTAACATCCGGTCGCAGGGATTTACGGCCCCATTCGCGTGGCTCCCGGGTCTCGGACGATTTTGTAAAACGAAATGTCTCGTTAGCAAGTCGGTTACAGCCGAATGCATATACACACACACACATATGACGTACGAAGGGGATGTCGTAGATTTCTCGTGGTTTTACAACGATCTAAATTACCCCCGCGACGTACAGTTATGATGTTAACGATCCGATGGTGAAGAGGAAAGAAATTGAGAGGGTATCGCCAAGTAGCTATGTCTTGTAGATAAAAGGTTTTTTTGTTTTTGCCGCCAAGAAAAGGAAAAATTACATCAATATTACATACAGTTATTCTCCGATATACAGAGAATAATTTTATTATGTTATTCGATGTAACAATAAGATGTAATTGTATTATATTATATTAAATTCTATAAAAATAAAAATTGAAAGAGATGACAATTTCGACGGATTAATTCTTGATATCTGAAATTAATTTTGTTGTCACACGTTCATCTCATATACAAGTGATACAAAATCTTATTCCTTTCCTTAGATAACTACAAAGCGGTAAATTTTGTCTGACGATTAAGCATCGTCTTAAACGAAAACTTGAATAAAATCGCTTTAAGACTCCGTTAACACCGAAATCTTCTCAAGATAACTGCGGCGACGCGACGGTACAGCTGTAAGTGATAAAATTATTTCGACCTCTGGTTTTAAATAGAGTAAATCGCATCGGGACACGGTATGTAACGAAGAACCGTATCCAAGAGAAACAAAAATGGAAGCAGAATGCTTAAGACATAAAATTATCTGAACGCGCACAGGAAACCGCTTATCACAACATGGACAGATTCAGAAATCAGAGACAGATTTGGAGATTATAATTAATCCATACGAAGAAATAGAGTACGAAGAAATACGATTTTCAACGGATGTCAACACAATCTTCATCGCGCAACAAATATAAAAGCGACTGTTTTAGTGCAAGAAGACATATTCCGTTGTGCACTGCGTTGATATAATGCGCGAGAAACATTGAGAGAATAAATGAGCTTAGTGATTAAATTATTTAGTCCGAGACTTAAGTAACCTAAATTACGACATATCTCGTGTGCAGTATATACACACTGTGCGTATAGCGAAAAACGCATATAGCCGCAACGCGCGGCGCGGCGTCGACGGAGGAAGCGCCGACGAGACAAACGGCTTGGAGGATAAAATTATTTCGACCACGGATTAAACGAGGTGAATCGTGGGCCGCTACCGTTTACGGCACACAGCGGAATACATACGAAAGAAAAATATCGTCGAGATTCCGCGAGTAGCAGCTACGAAATAAACGGCCCAGGTGCCAGCTAGAGCCGCCGCGGTTGCAGGAGGAGGATGCGCGACTCGAGGTGGGCGAAAGCTGATAAATAACCTCTGCTTTATTAGCAAGATACACCACGAAGTAGGGAGAGAGCGGTTAAATTAGTGAGAATATTAGCACACATTTGCGCCGCTCGCGCACTGCTGAAATGATGCGCGTGAACATTAGTGTGCGACGCGAAGAACGATGGCTTTGCGGAAGTAATGGTTCTCAAACAAGAAAATAAAATTATTTAGCTATCAAATAAGAAGATGCAATTCTTGAATGAACAATTATTAGTTTGCAATCGCGCTCTATAATGTCAGCATAGTCATTTGAATTATATTATAGGTAATATCTACCTGCTAATTTTACAATTTGAAGAGGTAGGCTTGCACATCCATTCACTTTTCAGCATTTCTAATTGTAATATCTAAGTAATCGTTCACACATTCTCGCACACACGTGAGTATAGTTTCTTCCCTATGCTGATTCTATATATGCGATTTTTAGACGCAAGTTAGATAAAGGTATGCGCACGCTTGTATACATATAAGCCACGGAGAGTTGCACACAGTAACAAGCTGGCAACGGTTCTAACTACTGTCCAGGCTGATATATGTGACGGAAAATTGTGGACGAAGGGTGAAAACGAGAGTGAGAGAGAACGAGAGAAAGCATCCAGGGGAATGGTCGTTCCTCCTCCTCAACGCACGTAGATGTTTCTCGGCTATTTTATTTACGAATTATTTCATTTGTCCACCGTATTCTAATTAGAGCAGCCATTTCTGAGCCGCCGTCGCCACTATTCTCATAGTCGTCGTGGTCGTAGGTGCTTCCCTTGTCCAGTCACCGTGAGACGCGCGCGGGGGCAACGGCTATGCTCTAATTGCATTACGGAAACATGAGTTTCCTCCAGCGAAATATATCACGAAACTTATCGCGCCGCGAAGAAATTGCCGTGCCGTGGGCTCACTCGTATGCACTTCGGGCGCAAGTGCAAGCCTCGTAAGCTTCAAAGTCCGTCTACGTCGCGCACCCTTATATACCTGCCCACCCACGTGAATCGTACATCACGACGCGCACTTTCGTCTCAGTATGCAAAAAAAACGCAAGTACAGGTTTGTCTTCTCTCCATCTATTCCCTTTTTCACTCGAGACGGCTCCTCGTAAAAGAAGTTCATAGGCCAATACGGAAGATAAAAATCGAGCAGCTTTGTTTGTAGAAAGAAAGACGGAGTTGGCAGCTGGGAGGAAAAAATAGTGTTGCAAAAAACGACGTATGACATGAACTCTCTCTCAAAATCTTAAATATGTAGAAAATATCACTTTTTTTCAATCATTACTCCTTATTGTTATTAAACTACATAAAAATGCTTATGGACATTATTCATAACGCTATTAATTGAGCCGAAAATAAATTAAAATTTGCTTCCATTCACGCAATGAGATTTATAAGAAAATATATTTTCTGACATAAATTTTGGCAGAAAATATCTGAGGAATGCTGATATGTTGAAAAATACCGAATGTAAACAACGAGCTCTTGCCAAATGTTCCAGGTCCACCCCTCTTTTCCGATCGTCGACACAATTAGCACCGTTCGCACGACGACGAAACGTTGCAATTCCGTAATTACCGCGGTTTTGCGTGGGTGTCCAGAAACGCAACGGAAATAAATATAAACGATGCGCCGCGCCGCGCCGCGC
>Ga0157364_1007434_pt1 | contig 11343 bp, 11 predicted proteins | sample AttsexASBM2_FD_111476 | JGI IMG/M metagenome (GOLD analysis project Ga0157364, IMG submission 111476) | Fungus gardens microbial communities from leaf cutter ant in Ribeirão Preto, State of São Paulo, Brazil - Atta sexdens ASBM2 | ecosystem: Host-associated > Fungi > Mycelium > Unclassified ...
ATCAGAATAAACATTAATCATGTAGTAAATATTACTATTATTGAAGAAAGAAAAACAACAAATATCTCTGTGATTAAAAATGTTCTTCTATAGAGAAAAATGTAGGTGAGAAAGTCAAATATTAATATAACAAATGACCCTAGGAGAGTCATTATTGTTTAAGGGTGTTCTGGAAAAAGTAATCCAGTCAGGATAATTGGGAGTGCCTACTAAACTCTCTCCTTCTTCACTTAAAGAACTAGAGATTGAATAAATAAATAACCAAGAAAGTTCTTGAATGAAAATAATGTTGAACTCTTTTAATAATCATGCTTGAACACTGCTCATGGCTGAGTAAGTCAACTGCTTTCTGATTTCTTGAAGTTCTTGATATCTCTTTGAGTGCCATTTCTTGTTAAATATATGTTTCCAGAATGAGTATTTGCTAAAATTGGCTTGGTGGTTATCTTTACAGTTTAGACACTTAAAGATATATGGACATGGTTTATCTTGTTTGATTTCTAATTGAGGTGGGTTTATTTTGAAATTTGCTTTGTAACACTAAGCAAAGTATTGATGATGTTCAGTTTTGTATAGTCCATTGTATTTGATGCGTCTTGAGCCCTAAGCTTTGCAAGTGAAGGTGGTATATTTCCATTTCTAGCAATTTTTGTATTAGAAGACTCTAGAGTTCATGTTTGTACCTTGAATGGTAGCAATATAGCTTCTTATGTTAAAATACCTATTTATCAGACATTTAGCATTGATACCACTTTAGACATCCAACATATCCAGCCATACAATTACCATATTTGATTTAGGCAATGCTTTGATAACCTAAGGCTTTGAAGCAAGAGATATGTTATTGAAAATATGATTGTTCTTTAAGATAGTCTTAGCCACACTAGAGTTGATAGACATATTAGTATTTTTCATCAAGTAAGGAATATTTATCATTTTTAAATAAGATTTAGACTGAGGAAGTCAAGGAGTTGAAATGTTATTAGAATCCATATTATCAATATTTTTAATGTAGTTTTTGATTATTTGAAGGTTTGATGGCAAAGCAACCTTATTTGTTGTCATAATGATGCTATGTTAATTAAATTAAACAAAGTCTACCATGACATCTGACTTAATATTTTTGAGTGCTCTGTTCAAATTAGTAATATGCAAGCTGGATGTGGTAATGAGCTTTGATTTATTGTTACTCATGGGAATGATAATTTGCTTTCTGGAGAAACCTTTCATAATCATGTTGATTCTGAGCTTTATCTTTCTAGAACCATTAATCAAATTATAAATATTTTCAATTTTCTTGGCTAAAAGATTTGAAAAGTTTTCTTTAAGCTTTAAGATGTCATCAACTTTTGAAGCTGATGCTTCAGTGTATGATTGTTTATTCTTAGGTTTGGCTATTTTTTTACTTTGTTATCTTTCTTCTTAAAGAATTTTGACTTCTCCAATGTTTCTTTGGACAATTTATATGAGATAAAAGGAGAGATTTTAGTGACTTCTGCTTGCTTATCCTTTTTTAAAGATCTGGTTCTTTTGACAAGTTTGTTGATAGTAATCTTGGAAGTGAATTTTGGTGTTATATTTTATCTAAATATCCTATTATCATCAGCTTTAAGTGAATCCCATTCTGTTTGTAGATAAAAGAAATGAATTGTCAGATAGCCTAACCAAAAACTTTAAGTTATAGAATGTTGTTTTCTATGTAGCACTTTAAATTTCTATTTCTGATAAAGCTTGCCATATATAAGAGTAAAGTAGATATATTCTTGGAATCAATATTAAAAAATTCAATAGGATAGACTTTGCCATCCCAAGCATTTGATTCAACTGGTTGGTTATCATTATAAGGGATTGTAGTATTTTTGATATCTAGAGTAGGACACATATAAGTATTTTTATTAGCCTCATTCTTATTTTGTAGAGTAAGCATGTTATTTAGAGCAGAAACATCATTGTTAGCACCATGTACCCCATCATTAGAGCTATGGTCTGTAGTTTCATTAATCAGTATATTCTCTCCTATCTTGGGAATAGTATATGATTGATAGAGAGAAACTCTCTCATATTAATTTCTACCTATTCATCCTAGGATAGCTTGTTGCTTTGAATTTCCATTCTCTTGTGGTATGAAATGGAAGATATGTCTGAATGTGTTGAAGACACTCTGGAATTGTTGATACTAAAAGAAGCTGACCTTCCTCTCAAAGTATTGATGTCTATACTACTTCTTTTATGGGCACTACCATACAAGATAGTGGTAAGAGAGAAAGAAGTGATACAGATAATGAGATATGAACTATATTTAACACTTAGTTATTCTAACATATTTTTAAAAAATCTTTTATATCTCATTTTCAAATTAAATGTCTATAGAACATTAGTTAAATGATATTTGTTATAAGGTTTATATACTCAAGATACTTGGTAAACCAATATCTAATACTATTATTTCTCATGCTATTACAACCTAAGTCTTAGAGTGTTATGATTAAAGACTTAGAGTTAAATCAATAAAAAAACCTTGTATAGAGTTTACAAAAGAGATATCAATGGAGTTCCAGTTACAAAGTGTCTAACTTATATACACTTGGCTAATAGTTCATACTACATTAACTAGCCTACCCTAAAGAAACATATATACTATATACTGTTGATGTATAATATAATATTATTGTTTCAGAATCTTTTATATCCTTTTGTGACTGTGATATGTGACATGTGTGACATCATAATATCCCTGACTCTGAGTCCAAAAATAAAAAATCAATGAAAATGAAAATGAAAATGAGAAATGAAATGAAAATAAAATAAGTCTATCATTTTTAGTATTACAACTCAAAGATCTTAGAGTTGATCAATGAATAGAGCCTTGCATTGGAGTTAACATAAGAGAACTTGATAGTAAACTCTTGTACTAGACTGTCTATCTTATATACTAAATTTCCATGGTCTGTGCTGCTACTACTTAAGCCTACCCTAAATGACTATGTATTTGCCTCAAGGTCAATATATGTTATACATGCTATATGACATCATTTTTTCAGAACTTTCTACTTCCTTCTATTGTTATCTCATGACTTATGGCTGCCACTGTGACCATGTCTTGTGACTTGTGACAGTATGACATTGATGTCATGCCAAAATCCTAACCTCTTTCAAGATAGAAGATAAAGGAAAAGAAAAGTAATGTTAGAGCTGAGTATCAGACTTACAAAGTTTGGACCCAAGTTTCTTTTGGCTTTCCTTTTGACTTTCTTTTTCTTTTCTTTTCTTTCAAGGTTTCTTTTCTGGAAAAACTGACTTCCATTTTCACTAGTTTCTCTTTAACTTCTTTAAATACTCCTTCTCAAACTTTCCATTATCCCATCCATATAATATCCTTACCATATACTTTCCTGGTAACTCTTCTCTTCTGAAATATTGTCCTTCTGCCATATCCAACTTCTCCTGTCTTATTACTTCTGTGTTTATCCTCCTCTTGAATTTTGCTATCACTTTCTTTACATTCTCTAAGTCTTTCTTTTTCTTCTAAGTATCATGCTCCACTACAAACCCCTTCTATTGAACCAAATACTTCACAACTCCCTTTATTTTTCTTTTATTTAGAATTTTTTCAACCTTTCATTCTTTAACTCTGTCTACTTTTACTGATTTCACTTCTTCTGCTTTTTGTCCCTCCACTTGTTTTCTATATCTTACTACTTGACTAATGTTCACAACTAGATGAATTATTATTGAAGTTTTTTTTTAAATCATCAATTTATTACATAGAGCATATAAGCAGACTGTGGTAGCTATGTTGTAACTACATACAGGACAGAGAAAACCACATGAAGAGTAAGGAAAGAGAAAAGGAAAAAAGAGAAGAAAAAGTAAAGAAAAATGAAGAGTGAAATAAAAATTAGCTAAGAGAACTACTTGTAGCTAGAAAGTTGTTGATGTTTCGAAATGTAAACATCTCCAGATTGGATTCAAGAAACATAACAAAGTGGCTGATCAAGTCTCTTCTCAGATTCCAATATTTGTTAAACCTTTTATACTTGTAGAGGATGTATCATCTTGTTTTGATGGGGTAAACTCTATATAGACAGCTAAACTCTTCCCTAAGAAAAAATCTAAGTCTATATTTGTCTGTTGGGGTGTGGTTGGTAATTGCCCTTACATCTCTCACATACAGAGAGTTAGAATGGCCAAAGAACTTTAGCTATGACCTACCTTTGATGTAAGACAGTTCTAAAATGTTGCTATTACTATCAAGGAGGTTGAGGAATTGTTTTCCCTTGAGGTCTGATGCTTGGAATATCATTTTCCACTTGTTCACAATGTTGTCACACTTGTTTTGCCTGCTAAAGTCCCAAGACAGTTTGCATGAGAGTAGTAGTATGGGGTTAAAAGATTTAGTTTCTTTATCCATAGCTTTATAAAGAATCCAGTTGCTATGACTAGGATACTCCCAAAATTTGATTAAGTTCTCCTGATGATGTAGGAAGAATATATGAAGTTTGCTGAAAATTGCAGCTGCATGAATCTGGTATGAGTAGGATGACAGTCAAAAATCTTTTTGGCCATGTGAATTGAATCTGTAACAATAATGATTTTTGAAATATTGTTGTGATTTGTGGTCTGATTGATACCACATCTGATAGCAAACAGTTCAGTCTCTGTGCTTGTAACATTAACTGCATGATGAAGAGTTTTTGTAATAGGTCTGTTGTAGATGTGTGTGTGATATAGATGTTGTGATGTTGTTTCTAACACTAGCATCCATAATAATAAGTGCATGCGAGGAAATACTTGAAGATATAAAAGCCAAGTTATCCAGTTGCTAAATACAGGCTTTGAAGTTAGCATCTTTACTTTTATTAAATAAATGAAAAGAAAAACGACTAGGAAAATTGTCAATGACTCTGTGATCAGGAGAAAATTCTGGGTAGAGGGGATTAAATGAAGGGAATACTTCGTTAAACCTGTTGTCCATATTGACTAATGGTCCTTTGATTATTTCATGTTAGTATTTTGTTAGTGTTCCAAGTGAAAAAGAATGACAGCCACTTGATAAACCTGTTATAGGCTCCATGAGAGATTAGAGGATGTGGTTGGGAGAAAGAGTGTGTGCTCGAAGTTGAGATCTCCCACTGAGTTTCTGGAGATGAAGGTTGATGGGAATAAGACCTGCAATGGCTTTGATACCAAATGAAGGGGACTTTTTGAAAGCCCCTAGTATCCAGATGGTGGCTCTTCTTTGCATTTTGCCTAGCATCTTCAGAGGATAGGACAGAGGGGCTCTGTTATGGTACCAGAGTTGAAACCCATAAAGAATGATTAGGAGGATGCAACTTCTATATAGAAGGTGTTTTTAATATGGGATCAAACCTCAAACTGAATTTCCAAGGACTTTCATGCATTTGATCATTGAGATCACCTTATTAGAAAAGAAGTCGATATGTTGATGAAACGATAACTTTCTATCAAAGATGAATCCTAAGTACTTCTAGGAATCCTTGGGGCATAGAATAGATCCATCAATGAAGGATAGATCAAGCAAAGGGGGTTGAATGAGCCTTGTAATCTAGTGAAATGGAAAACTTTAGTTTTTGAGTGTTCAACTATAAGACTGAATTTTAAGAGAAGATTTGAAACTATATTGTAGCTACAAAAGAGAAGTGAGTTGGATAGAAGAAGGAATTTGCTCTGGGCAATGAGAAGTCCATCATCTACAAAAGATAAGATAGAAATTGGAATTTTGAGAATTTATAATCAATTTTCTAGGATATGAAGGAATGGCAAAGAGAGCCAAGAGAATAGGTGAGAGAGTGGAGCCTTGAGAGGGTGGAGCCTTGACCAACTCCAACATTCACATCAAAAGATAGTGATATGAATGAGTTCCAAAAGTAATATGTTCTTCTGCCTACAAGGTAGTTAGCGAAAAACTTGATGACTCATAAGTCAAAATCTACTTTTCCCAGGATAAGGGTGAGAAGACAATGATTGAGTGAGGGGAAGAATTGGGCAATATCAAAAGCAAGGGTGCTAGTCAACAGATTTTTGACCCACCCCATGCAAATGAAGTGAGTCAATGCTATGCCTGCATCAGTTATAAACTTGGATTTGAGTTCTCCAAGTTGGCTCTGATAGATGAAGTTGTTGGAGAGTGCTTGAAACTAGAGCCTATTGCCAATGACTTTTTTGATTAATTTTCCCAAAGTGTTAAGCAAAATGATTAGTCTGAAAGATTTGGGTGAATTATATGATGCTTTGTTCAGCTTAGGGATAATAATAGTAGTCGAAATTTTAAAGTGGGCTGGCCAATAACCTAGGTCTAGGCAAGCATTAGCGATTTTGATTATGTTATGTAAATATCCATTGTTCTTGAGTACATATTTGAGGTGGCTCTATGAAAGTCTGTTAAAGACAGAAGTGGATAAGTTATTGCACTCAGCAATTGCTTTGGTAAATTCTTCTTCTGAGAAATATGCCTAAGATGATGGTGGAGCCAAGTTGATTTCCTCAAGTATATCTTCTTCAATGTGATGATGTTGGGCTATATTGAAGAAGAAGTTAAGCACATGCCACAGATTGTTAATTTTGAAGCATAGTTGGTTGTTGTATTTGACCATTTTGATTGCTGGGAGTTTTCATTCATTGACCCAGTTCATTAGTTTCCAAGGTCTATGCTTTTTGTTCGCAATCTCCTGAATTTTGAGGTTGAAGAATGAACATTTTGTATTCTTGACCATTCAACAGAAGGTTTTCCAATCTTCCAGGCATTTTGACAACATATAATTTTTCAGGTCTCTTCTACAGTCTTCATTTCACCAACTCTTTGAATGCTTTATAATGTTGATGATCTTGGAGTTCTTTTCCCAAGCATTGTTGACCGCACTAGCAAACTCATTGATGACTCTGTCCAAACTGGTAATATCCAACAAGTTGGATGTATTGAGATTTCTGACAGATATAGTAACCTCTTTGACAAAGGACACTTCCTCCTTGCTATCTTTGATGATCGAGCATTTGGTTGTATTGACGCTTTCTTCAATGATGGTGATGGTGATGGTAAGAGAAGCATGGTCTGACATTAATCGCCAAGCAGAGTGAATAGTGTGGTTGTTTAGTTTGCTTGACCTACTACAAAGAAACATGAGGTCAATGACTGAGTTTGAGTCATTGACATTGTCAGAATATCTAGTTGGGACTAGGTTAGTAGGGAATGAAAGATCTAAATTAAAAGAGTCTGCAATAATAAGGAGATCATCACTAATGGAAGAGTAGTAAGGGAACGAGGGATCTCACAAACTATCTCGAATATTGAAGTCACTAGTCATAATTAAAAGGTTATGAATATAAGCTTCAGTATCCTTGAGATACTTTAAAGCCATGTGAGAAGAGTCTGAGTAAACATTTATAAGCCAGAAAACGTCATTGTTGTTGAAAAAGATACTAAAAGAATATCTCTGTGGTTAATAATATCTTTGTGAAGAGAGAAGCAAAGAGAAGCTAGTCTGATATTAACATAAGTGACGACTCTGGGAAAGTCATTCTCTGTTTCTGAAGTTCTAGCAAATGTTAGTTAATTGGGATGGTTTACCATACTAACTAAAGATTCTTCTTTGCAGTTTCTAGAGCTAGGGATGGGGCGAATGGTGGACCAAGATGGTTCTTGGATGAAGATGATATTGAAATTGGAGTTAACCTTGAGAACAGTATTCACAATAAGATTGTTTTTTCAAATATTTTGCGAAAGGATTTTAATATTGTTGATAATTATATTTTGGCATTATTCACAGCTGAACAAGTTGAGGTCTTGCAGTTTTCCTGAAGTTTGGTGTATTCTTTGGTGTGCCATTCCTTGTTGAATCTGTGTTTTTAGAATGGGCATTCAGTAGAGTCAGCTTGGTATTCTCCTTTACAGTTTGAACACTTGAATGAATACAGACACAGTTTGCCTTTCTTGGTTTCTAATCTAGGAGGGTTGATTTTATTGTTAGCTTTGTGGCACCATATGAATTGGTGGTGATGAATAGATAGGTGAAGACTATTGCACTTTATGCATTTGGACCCCTAGATTCTGCACACCCTGGCTGTATGTCCCTATTTCCAGTAGTTTTTACACTGTGGCATACTGGGGTTCATGTTTGCACCTCAAATAGTAGCAATAACATTTCCTACATTGAATCTCCTATTGATGAGACTCTTGACCTTTGCTCTGCTTTGTGTATCCCATATATCAATTTAGACAATGGACATGTCTGATTTTGGTAAAACCTTGATTACTCGTGGTTTGGAAGCTAAGATGACATCATTAAAGATGTGATTGTTCTTCAGGATTTTTTCAACTTTATCAGCAGATAGTCTAGTATTGGTTTGATTGGAGAGATATGAAATGCTGACAATTTTAAGATATGATTTTGATTGTGGCAACCTAGGGGATTCAATTTGATTTTCTTCCACAACCAGAGAGTTCTTGACACATCTCTCGTTTTCCTGGAGGTCAGAAGGGTTAGCAACATTGTTAGTGGATATGATAATGCCTTTATTGTCCAGTCTAATGAAGTCAGCTATGATGTTTGACTTTATGCCTTTTAAAGCCCTGTTGATGTAACATGAGTACTTGCATCCTTCATGTACTTTCTTGCATTATCTGTATTTATAGATACTATGATCTGTTTATGAGAGAGACTTTTAGTGGTCATGTTAATGTACAGCTTGGGTTTGTTGTTATCACTAATAAGTTTCTGGACTTGTTCAATCTTTCTATTTTGAAGGTTTGGGAAAGCATCTTTGATTTTGAGAGTTTCTCTAGTGATATTTGACACATTCTGACTTGATGAGACTTGTGCATATGATTTCTTTGGTGTAGGGGGAGGGTTCTTCTTAAAGAATTTGGATATTTCATTCACCTACTTTGGGGATTTAGCTGGGATAGGAGATGGGAGAGAAAAAACATAAGATAGTTTGACAGAGTTTTTATCTTTATTGTTGACTGGTTCTTTGATGACCTGTTGACTGAATTTTGATTTTACATTTTTTCTGAACAACATGTTAGAGTTGTCCACAGTTAAATTGTCCCAGTGCACTTCGTAGAGGGATGAGATGAACCCCCAGGTGTGTTGTGGCAACCACTAGACACTCAAGGTTCAATGATCTCACTAATGAGTAAACTTCAAAGGAGAAGTATAATGTGGGAATTCACAAGAGAACTCGACAAGGAGCCTCTTCTTAATTAAGGTCCTATTTATACAAATGGTTCATGGTCTGTGCTACCAATAATTAAACCTGCCCTATAGTCCATGCTTCAACCTCATGCTCACCTCACTTCTTACTCAAGACCACCATGCATACTCCATGTGCTCTGATGTCACCTTCTAGATTCTTCCACCAGGTTCTAGGCCTATGATGTCACATCATGTGACATGTCATGTGACTGCTATGTCACGTGCCTCTTCATCATCACTAAAAAGAAAAAGAAAAAGAAATTTAAAAGAAAAGAAATATAAAATCAAGAAAAATAGATAAAAGAAAAAGAAAAATGTTAGTGTCCAAAGCATTCCCTAACAAGGTGGCCATGCTAACACCTTTGAAGTCTTTGACTTTGTTGGCTTTTTTGCCATCAATTGATTTACTAAGAATGTATTTGTGCATTCTGATGAGTGATTCTTTGACATTTTTGATGTCTGAGGCTAAGCGTTTCATGGAACTGTGGAGCAAAATTGCCTGGAAATTGCCATCCCAAGATTCAGGGTCTAGAACTTAGTTGATATCATAGTTCAACTAGATATTGAACATATTGTCATTTTTTACAGGATTGTTGTTTAAGGCAGGGCCAATGTTTTTAACACATTGTTGCCTTGAGTTTATAGGGGGTTCAGCCATCTTGCTGGCCTGGTCATCTTTGTTCTTTGTGGTCACATAATCTAGCTATAAGCTATCAGTTGAAGAGACAGGATCATCCTCGACCATTCTGTCACTTTCTCTTTAGACTCTTGTGAGGTAGTCCTCTTTGCTATCACTTGAGGACAAGGATGGAGTCCTAAGATGGTGTGTACTAGACGCTAAGATGCAACCTCTCACTTCATTATAATTTTTCTTCATAAAAAGGTCTTCGAATGGGTTAATGACCATTTCCACATCATTGATAGGAGATATTTTGTATAGTTGATAGAGCTTTAGTGGTTGTAGAAAGTGTTATATTCACTGATTCTCTTATGGGCACTACCATATAAGATGGTGGTAAAAGAGAGAGTAGTGACCAATCATTATTGAAGTTGGCAATCATAATTTAATTGTATTAGTAGAAACTACCTCATTAATAATATATGGACTGATATATCAATCCACTAGCTTCCTTACCAGTTGTTCTTTAAACACTAAGTTTTTTGTGCTCAATATCATCTTGTCTCCTTTCTTCCATTCTTTAACTTCCATTCTTTCTTTATCTGCTTGCTGCTTCATTTCTTCCTGAGTCTTCCTCAGTACTGCTCTTACTTTCTTCCATACCTTTTTCATTCTTTCTGCAAACTCCATTGCTCTTTCCACTTTTCCCTTTTTTCTAATATCTGCTCCTATCCTCAACTATCTACCATAGTTTGCCATAAATAGAGACACCTTAGTTGCTGAGTATATCTTATTGTTTATTTCTGACATTTTGTTTAGCTCCTTTGTCAACTCTGCTGCAAACTGTGGTTCTCAATCCAAAACCACACTTTCTAGAAACCTATGCAAATTCCACATATTATCTCTGGACAACCTTGTTAATCCTTCTACTGATATTTCTTCTGTTGTTTCCACAAGATGTGTTATCTTAGACAACCTATTGTATACTACTAAGATTACATCCTTTGCTGCTATCAATAGCAACTTTGTGATGAAATCCACTATCAGATATGTTTATACCTTCTCTAGTACTCTACTCAACTTCAACTTTTCTACTGGTACCTCTGTTCAATTCTTCATCTTCTGACATATGTTACATCTATCTATATATTTTCCTATATCTTTTGTTACTTCTAGCCATCAGTAGTTTTTTGTTACCAATTCTATTGTCTTCTATCTTCCTCTATGTCTTGCTACTGGCACATCATGGTGTAACTGAATTATCTCTATTTGTTGTGGCAACCACTAGTTAAGATGACTAATAGTGTTACTAAGTAAACTTAATAGCAAAGTATCACATAGGAATCACAAGAGAACTTGACAAGAAGTCTCTGATGAATTGCTACCCTATTTATACTAACAATAAATAGTTCTGCCCTAACATACATATATTGTCCATGAGTTCACCACACTGTTACTATAAGACAAACATGCTCTCTAACATCATTGTTCTAGTCCTCTCTACTCTATTCC
>Ga0157364_1007435_pt1 | contig 11343 bp, 5 predicted proteins | sample AttsexASBM2_FD_111476 | JGI IMG/M metagenome (GOLD analysis project Ga0157364, IMG submission 111476) | Fungus gardens microbial communities from leaf cutter ant in Ribeirão Preto, State of São Paulo, Brazil - Atta sexdens ASBM2 | ecosystem: Host-associated > Fungi > Mycelium > Unclassified ...
GAATCGGCCAATTATCTGTAACCTGCAAAGCGCGCGCCGTAATTAACGTTCGCGTCATCGCGAATTTGCGCGCGTTTCGACTGCTTTCGACGAACGACAGCTTTACCTCAAATGGTGAGTTTTTTTTCTCTCTCTCTCTCTCTCTCTCTCTCTCTCTCTGTCTCTCACGATGGCTTCATATCATTAGAAAAAAATTCTCCTCACTATCTTATCCCTGGTATTATGATAAATTAACGTTTGTCATTCACTCCACTTACATTCGTTTCTGAAATTCACGATATTCTGCTAGCTATATAAATATCTGATATAAAACTGATATAAAACCTCGCTTAATTATATAAATAATAAATGCGTTTTGTTAATGATTATGTTAATGACTATCGATGCATTAAATATCTAAAAAGGCATTTAAAATGGATTGCGACTCGGTTGATCGCTTCGGTATAACGCTAGAGCGAAATTAGTTCTTCGGCCTTAATTAGTCCTGCGCGCATCGCAGAGTTAAAAATTTCCCCAAAATAGCGATCGGTTATTGTAAAATGGCGTTCGATTGTAATCCAATTCGGACACATCAATTTCGATACGAGGTAATATCGATGAACCGCAATACAAAGTACCTGATACTTTCCACGCGAAATTCGGAGAGATTTCCTCCTACTGATTCGTATACGTGGACGCAGAGGGCAAACGAAAATTTTGTCATCCCCTGGAGGAATCGAGGGGTCGGTTTAGGGTTTAGGAAGGTATCCATCGCAAGACAGGGGTTCTCAGTGGAAGAAAAAGGCAGGATGGCGGCAAGAAAAGAGGACCCTTGTCTCTCTCGCTCCCCTGATGTTCTTTCCAGAATCCCTCTCTCCCATATCCACCATCAATCCCCGCGTCCCGGCGCCATCTCGCCCTCGTCGTCGCTCGTCTCGTAGTGGAAGGAATAGCAAGCCCGGCAAGCCTGAGACGTTTCAGATCTATCTAGGGTGGAGAAAATTCAATTTAAAATGGCGGCTCAGATATAATGGCAGCCTCCGGTACAGCGTCACCCAACCCCCTGCGCGCCCAACTCATCTCAACTTTGCCACCCTCGTTCGTCGTCTATTTCTCTCTCGTCCTCGCCTCCACGGCCCGTGTCGCTATCTTTGAGAATGCCGTGACTAGCGCGGTAGCTTTTAAAAGGACGGCTCTTCTATATCCAGCGATGTCGCTCGATTGGCGGCGCTCGCTAAAAAATACATTGATCCCGCGCCCCAGACGTGTGTTGCTACTCGTAACTTCTTTCGCGAGATATGCAGAGTTTGAACGACATGCAATCATAAACTTCTGAAATTGAAGATTCGATATTACTTGATTCTTGTCGAATTATTGTGATCGCAATAATAATAATAAATTATTCTTGAGATTATAATAATCTTAGGAATAATTATATAACTTAAACGACTTGTGCGACTTTGAACAACTGGGAAATATTTCTAAACAAGAATATATCCTGTAGAACCGCCTGATAAAGTTTAAATTTCTATGCAGATCGGTCCCTAATAGTGACGCAAATTTGCTACGCGATTTGCAATTTCTCTAAATGCGCAAACGCGTATTAGTGCACGCTGAATGAGCGTTTTCCAGACGAAACACGGTACACCTTGCGCGGGATCGTTTCCGTCCATTTATGTCATTTCGAGTGAGGTTTGCAGGAAACTTGGTAGGAAGATGTAATGTGTTGCTTCGTGTGCTCACACACAGGCATGCAAATAAATTTAATAGGAGGATAAAGCAAAATTCAGTCGAAGTGAATGTTTTTCAAGATTGCTTGACAATTACAAATGAAAATGGAGTAATTAGGATTGCGTTAAATTATTTTTCTAAATTTTTTTCTAAGATAGCAGATAGCAGAAACTTGCTTTTAATCTTTTTAAATAGATTTATTTTAACAGAATTCTCTTAATGAAAATATTTGAGAAGGCAGTAAACATATTAATTATATGTTGAAAAAATGGCACAGTATCTTCCATCATTAAGACTATTGTTATAGTATTGTTGAGAGATCACGAAAGTATTTGTGACGATTATTATAATAATAATAAAAAATCGGGTAACACCCGATGGTAAGAGAATAATTCTCGAATCACCGCACAAGAAATCCCATTACGCCGAAGAAAAAGAAAGGAAAAGCCCGAGCTCCGCGATATTGAGTTAGCCGAGTTTTCATTCGACCTTTTTACTTCGATTCGACTTCCGATCGAAGCCTACCTACCGGTCGTTTTACGAAATCGTCTTCTTATTTGATAGGAAACAAGGAAATTTCTAGGAGTAGCAAATATAACTGACGAATACTACGTTTTTCAACTTTACTTTTCGCATTAGAACTATAATTTACGATTAAAATTATTAATTATTCTGAGATATTTAATTTTCGTTGAACTTATTAACGTATAGAGATAATTTCCCTATTATATTGATTTCTATAAAAGCAATAAAAAATGAATCAAATTCTTCAGTTTAAAGGTAAAAAAATTTAAATATATGGAAAATTATAAAATATTTAGAAATTAATATAAAGATGAAAACGTAAAAAATAACAATTTTCTTAATTCTTTCTTTTTCCAATGCATTGCTAGTACTTTCTCAATTGCTTACAACTTTTTTATTAATAAAGATACATACATTTGTTTAGTATTATTGTGTTCATGAATATCTAATATTTCGAAAAAAATTTTAATATATTCATTTTTATGAAAATTGTAAGCAATCGAATTGGGTTAAACCATATTCAGTATGTTCCCATAGAAAAACATTTAATAGTTAATAATCCGTTCCTTCATACTTATACTTGACATAATTATACTTGAGATTACGCAATACGAAAAATCAATAGTAATTTTCAGAACTTTTGTTTCTGTATTGTACAATTTACTATATTTTAATGACCCGGTATGCTAATTTGTTGTGATAAGGATAGTTTATGATTCTATTGGTATGATGCTCAAATTGAATACTATTTGTAATGTTTCTCTAAAGAAGCCGCAGTCCCAAGTGGTCGAATCTCATTGTCGGTTTTGGATTGCATAACTACGAATTCGATTGTTGTAGGTAACTAGGCTCACAGCTTCCGAAATGAATGCGCAAGCAGTATATACTTATGTTACACAAGTATTACGCCCTTCTCATCTTTTTTGACGAAAAAGCCATTACCGGGAATGTATCCATTTTCCCGGGTTAGTATGTGGGTTAGCTATCAGAGTGCAGTATTCTCTCAGGCATACGGGAGGATAGTTTTCTCGGTCGCGGTCCTCAAAGTAGCAGACATTTTGAGCCGCGCACCCCCGTGGGACAGCCATCTCGCTCCTCCTCGTCCTCTTTCTCCCTAAAGATAGACCTTCGGTCTATCTTTCTCTATGAGCGAACGTGGCGGGAGGAGAAGAGAGCGCGGTTATTGAATTACGAACTCTTAGCTTTCCAGTTCTTGCAGAGTGCGCGCCTTAAGGGACGCGGGCGCGCTCACTCGCGCGCGCAAGTATGTTCTCGAAAAGCTCTTCTAGGGAAGAAGCAAATAAAAGGAATCACCCTTTTAACGGATCTCTTCGGGCAACCTGTTCTACCCGCCCCGTAAATGCGTACGGTATGTACAGAGTGTACCAGCATTTGGCAGAAGCGCCATCGAAAATTTGGAGTTGCTATCGACTTAACGAAAACGAGGAATACTGAATAGAAATATAAAGCTCGAAATAAATTGTTGAGATAAAATCTATTTTGAGGAATAAATATTGAATCAATATCTTTTGTTTTTTTTTAAGTATCTCTGAAGTTTAATTTAATTCGGGAATAGTCACTTGAGATAATTTTATACCTTAGCGGCAAAAATGTGTATTGTAAAATATTGTTTAACATATTTTCTTTTTCATTCTTTACAAATCTTTAAATATGCAATTCCATAAAAAATTCCATAAAAAATTCACAATAAAAAATTATTACTTAATTAAAATTTTTATTTTTTAGAAATGCTATCATAATAAATACTCAATATGCTTATTTCATTTAATATTTGTTTGGTTTCTACTTATTTTTTTTCAGAAAATCGTGATTAAATATTCACACATCTATAATATTCTCTTAAATATTGAATAATAATATACAATATGTTGTTAATAATAGTGATTTTAATTGAAGTGTAAAAAAATACTCCGGATAACTTTTACATAAAAAAAAAAAGAAAAAAGGAGGTGAATACTCCTGGATTAAGCGAGAAGTACATTATTTTCGAAAGCTTACAGTCGTTTCGCTGCACACAGCTAAAGGATTGTCAGTCAAAGGATTATCAGTGTTTCGTCATTTTTACATTTATGACAACTGCAAATTTCAAACTGTCTGTCTAGTTTCTGTTAATTCTCGAACACTCTGTACGTACATACGTATATTTATGACTATTCACAACCGTAGTCTCGATTATAGTGAAGATGCGTTTCGTTTTAGATTTTAGGGAAACACGCGGTATCGGGTTAAACGAAGCGTAGACAATGTTATTTGCATACTCACGGCGAAAATACAAGCACGTACATGAAAAATTTCCCGGGGCGAATTACGTACGGAAATGGAGTTCTTACCACGAGTTTTCTGAAAACCGTTCTCGTGAAAATACGAAGTCCAAATAGCAATCAGTCGAGCTGTTCGCATTCAATAAATACGAAAATCTAAGTTTAATAAAATCTAATAGTTCAAACTAGGCACGATTTAATCATATATTTATCAGTTTTTTTTTTATAAATAGCTGTGAAATTATTTTATTTTGTTTTGATTTAACCACAAAAAGAACGAGCTACTGTTATGTGTTTTTTGTGAGTAAGTATAGTTCTGTAATTCTTTATCTTTATCTCGGTGAAATACGAGTACTTAACGCTCTTAAAAAAGCATCACATATGTTATTTGATATTGATACTATTTTCTAGTTATGCACGTATTTATAATAGAGCTAGCCTCGGTTGGTATACACGGATGAAGGTAATGCCAGATTATTCGAAAGCCGGGCGTGTTTTATGCAATTGCAAATCGTCCCGCGGCGTGAATTCCAATGCGGATTGAGATTGATTATGCGACTTGCCTCGCACGTACCGCGATTTCCATACATGTGAGTTAGAACGATGCACGCTCGTCATATGAAAATGTTAATCAAGCCCTTTGTTAAGAGTCTTCAAATGTGCTAACACCTTCGAAATCGCATGTATGCCCTTTCCTCCTCTCCCTCTGCCCTGGTTGCTGCGAATATTTCTTTCGCTTTACTTGCAAATTTATGTAACGTTGTTAAAAAGAAATATCAAACTCGGTAAGTGCCTATAATTCTGCTGTAATCCACGGCCACTGAGCTTTTTAGCGATCCCTTTCGACGCGGAATTCAACTTCAGAATTAATATTCTGATTATCATCACATTTCGATAATCGCCCCGATTCTCTATAATATTCCATATCCGAACTGAGTTCTGTCTTTCTCAACTAAGTAATCCCGGATTCCAGCCAATTTCGCGACAAGAACTTAATCTAAATAAGACTCTATTACTCTGCTCAGCATATCTAGATATTTCTACTATAAAATTTTATTCATCGCAATCTTCTACGTAAAATTGTCAATCTTTCGTGATTAGAATGCGTTATTATACCATTTTTGTTCCCATGTCTCGCAATAATTTGTGAATGTACCTATATATGTGACGTAAAATTACTTGTCACATTTGCGACTTTTAATGTTACATCGAAAAATAAGCCTGAAAACGTGCTGCTCTTCATATTCACTCGATTAAATAATTAATTCGCGATTTACGTATATTTTTCAAAACAAGCATTCTATTTTGTCGTAATGTTTAATCAAAACTAACTCGCGTTGATTCCGCGATTTGCGATTCCACTCAATTCGAAGGCAAGAAGACAATCTAAATAAAATCTAATTGTAACTGTGCGAAATTACTTGTCTAATTTGTTCGGCTCTCAATATCGTACCTATACAGACCTATTTGTTATCCACCTAACAGTTTAATAAATTTATAATGATATAAAGACTAGTTTTTCTATATGGTACGTATCTTAAAATATCTTAAAGTATCTTGCGTGCAATTGTATAAAATAAGTAACTTTCTTGCTAAATAAAATATTTCTTTTACTAAAATATTTCTTTTAATCTTTCTCTCGAAATTTACAAATTGACATTTGTACAAAAGATGTCAAGAGACATGATAATATATACGATCATTGACAGAAATAATTTCACTACTGACGAAATATTAATTTCTTGTGTAGGCGTTGATCTCTTCGGCGTGGGTTGACGCGAGATAGATGTTGACGTAAGTGACGACCTTTATCTGACAATGTCTGACGTTAATAAATTAGCATAAGAATTACTTTTAATTAAGTTAATTGTTTAAAATGATTATAAAATTCTTTTTTATGTTATATTTGCCGCGAGAAGTAAAGTTCTTATCGATTGACATGACGCGTTTGAAAGAGTGCTTGAAATAATTAAACACGTGTTTCTACAAAGGGAGTTTTCCCGAGATTAGAGATATTTGCCAACGAAATAATGAGAGAGATAATAACTTTCGTGATAAAGTTTACGATGCGTTATTAAGTGAGCAGCAAATAGATTAAAAATAATAAATTAAAAAGATTAAAAAATAAGTGAAATTGTTAACTTCGATAAACAATAAACGAAGCAAGATGATCGTTTGCGACCTTATAATGAAAATCCGTTTCTTTTCTCTAATATATAGTGAATTTTTTTCTTCTCTGTACTCGGTTTTTAATACGAGAACATCGCTGCGGATATTTCACGAGGTACTCTTCGGAAGCGCCATGCTTCCACACAAAGAGTGATAGAGCCGGGAAGAGAGCGAAGTAGAAAGATACAGACAGCGCAGAAGAGAGAGAAAGAGAGAGAGAGAGAGAGAGAGAGAGAGAGAAATATGAAGAGTTTGAGAGAGAACGAACTCGTTCGAGCCACCCCGGTTCGTGTCACCCACTTCTGCGGCGATGAGAGAGGGTGTACAGTAGAAATGTCGATAAAACGTGTCGGCCAATGAGCGAGTCCGATGTGACGTCACCGCCACGGCATCGGCCAATCGGGTGGCGCCGGTGACGTCACCGGTGAGGGTGGAAACAACCCAACCCCGACCCGGGACGAGAAGCCGCAGGCTTTTCTCTTTCTGGAGGGGGGGGGGCTGGAAAGAGGGGTCGGTTGGCAGGGCGGGGCGCGAGAGTGGAGATTGTCGGGGGTTACAGGAGGGACGGAGGAGGGAAAGAGAGAAGAGAACAGATGAGGGGAAGACCGAGGGGGAGTGAGGAAACGCGCGCCGGTGTGGATGCCGGGGTGAGTCGCCGGTGGCGGCTCAGGCAAGCCCCAATATGGGTTTACTAATCCCGCGAAACAATGGAAATTGCCCGATGCAAAATGGCGATAGGTAAACCGCCCCGGGTTGCTGGGTGAGGCCGGGGGGTAAACTTAGGATCCCGTTCGGGTAAAAGAAAAAAAAAGAAGAGGGTGCTTTTCGGCCCAAGAGGTTTGTGTCCCTTCTTTGATCGACGAGAACCGTTAACTCGATGCTCTCAAATATTTCGTGTGTCTGTATTATACACCATTTTGTTAGCTTCTTGGTCGCCATTTTGTTACGAGCGAAAATAGTTATTTTTACAAATGTTTCTGTATATCAAAAATTTTGCAAATTAATATATTTCGCGTAATAATATTTTTTAAAAGAAAATAAGACAGAATGATATATATTTGAGATATTCTAGAACTAGAAAAAAAGGAATGCGAGCTCTGTGAGCAAGATCGAAGAACTTTGATATGCTTCTGTTCATTCCAATTCTGAACTATTTATATTGGCGAAGCTAAAAATATGCAGGAAGATTAATACATAGAACGCTATTTCAAAACTATTCTGTAAGCTCTAACTAAGCGATAGACGCTACAATTTGCATTGCGAAAGAATAAAAACGTAATTGTTCTCTTTCATAGATTGTTTGTGTTATATGAAATTGCATTGTCCTACCAGATACTAATATACTTAATTAAAATAGGATAATAATTAATGTTCAACCAAAGTTACATTGAATAATCGAAACAAGAATGATACAAACTTCGTTTGCACCATTAGTGCTTCGCAAACGATGTTGTATATCGCCCAGAGATCGAAATGATTATCTACATCGCAAATTATATCGCATCGCTTAAACATCGTTAATATTGCATCGCGTTTGTTATGCCATTTCGTCTGTCTTCGTAGGTTTGGTTCCAGAACAGAAGAGCGAAATACCGAAAGCAGGAGAAGCAGCTGCAGAAAGCTCTGACACCAATTCCCGCCTGCCAAGGTGCCATGATGAGGAATATCTATCCTGGTGCTAGCAGAGGTTATCAACCCTACCCCCATCCTCACAACAGCATAAATGGCATAAATCGTTATCCCCAGGTGAGGCTCCCTTACGACGCGCAGGACGCTTCTGAAATTTCATTATTATCGATACCCGCCGCTTTGCACGCTCACCAATGCACTCAGCGCGAAGACACGTCTCCGATAATGGCAAGTAAATAATATAAACAAGAATTACAATTATGTCATCCTCGAGGTGTACATACCTGCTTGTTTCGCTACATAAATCTTCATATAAATGCGTGCAAACGTATAACGTAAAAGAAAAACATTTTTTCTTAATTCGGGCACAAAAAGATCGTTTCAAATACTTTGTTCGAATTTCGTGCATATTGGTCAACAATATTATTGTTTTTTTATATATTATCTACTATATTATTATATTATTTTCTAGAAAAATAGAGTAATAAAAAAATTACAATAAACTAATAGATCTTTTTGCAAAGTGGCTCACTATCAATGCGTCATGTTTGATAGAAGCACAGCTATAGAATATCAGAAAATTAAAAGATTTCGGGACAATCATAGATTCGGTCATCGTTTCGAAGGTTCCATATATCGGGAATGAATTCGATGCGTTTCTCGTTAATGATTTTAACCGAGGTATTAAATTGGAGTGCACCTGAGCGTACGTCCGGCGCATCGCTATCGGTCGATATAGCTAAATTGCATTTCGGCTGATTAGTTGGGTCGGCCGGATTACCGAATGCCTACCTGCTTTAATTGAGCCGATAATTCAAGCGTGTTTCGGTTTCCCTCCGAAAAAAAGAAAGAGACTTATTATAGTTTATATTATAGTTATCCTTTTTTCTCAACACTCAAGCTTGATCCATTAATAAATGGCTTGTTTGAACGTCTAAGACGGCAATTCACAAAATTTTTCCACCGAGCAATGTGTTTGTATGTTTTCTTGTTAAAGGTTTCAAATTTCTAATAACAATATGCTAGTGAAGTTAAATCGCATCTGAAGCAAAGAAAATTAATAATTATTCTATATTTAATAATTCTACAATTATCATTTAATAATTAATAAGTAAAAGCAACGATGAAAAGTGTTAGATACAAGGAAAGAACGATTTCGTTTAATTAAAATTAAATATTACAATTCAGGCTCCAATAAATACAAATTCAGAAATTAAAGAAATTAAGAGAAAGCTCTATTCGAGCCAAGTGGATGTTATGTGCTATTAAAAATTACATTCAATTCCTAATTTTAAAAATTAAATGTTTCAAATTAATGGGGTCATATTCCAATTAATGGGGTCATATTCAGTGATATAAAAATTCTTTTACAAATTGGAACTCCAATACATAAAATCGCTATACGATTTTTCTTCAAAATTTACATTCAATAGTCATTATATATTGAATTATAACATAATTGTAATCTTACATCTTATACGTTATAGATATGTTTATATCTTCTATAGTCTCACGGAACAATATTCCTTCCCCAGTTATTAATCTGTGATGATCATGGAGTTGTGTGACTGCTTTCTGTGCTAAAGATCTGGATTCAAATCCACCCAGGACATACATATTAGATTTTATTTGATCGTCTCTCGGAAAACATTAGTTAAACCACTGATAGTATCTTTGCCATAACAATCTCTTTTAAGACCGTTCAGATACAATGTTAAAAATTGTAGGCCCCATGTTACAGAGAATATATGTACAAGAGGTCATCACGTCTTTGATCGATGTCTGAGAATTATATAAGACATAGCCATATAAAATAAATGTATACGTACATACATATCTAAAAGGCATAGAGGGTAAAGAAATAATCGAAGAATTATTTATTAAACTCCTAGGAGAAACAATGATTGTTCCCACTAGAAGTTCTAGTGAGAAGTTCTGTATCTTAGAAAAGATTGTTATGACGAAGATACTTTCGATGATTTGCCATTGACTTCCGAGAGATTTTGACGATCAAATAAAATCTGATATGTATGTTCTAGCTGGATTTGAATCCAAATCTGATCCAACTTGTAATAATTCTAAAATTGTAGTTTTTATTGTATATTTATATCACTGAAAATAGCCACATTAAATACGTTGAAATGTATGATTTTTAAAATTATGAATTGAATGTAATTTTTAAAAACATGACACAACTTGGCTTCGATAACCTTCTTTTAATTTCTTTAATTTCTGGTTTTGTTTATCTAAAAACTTACAGTTAGATACAGATCTGAAAATAAATTTGGTTTGAACTACAAAATAATATACAGGGTATTTGGAATTTAAATGTCTTTGAGAACGTATAGAAGATCAATAAAATTAAGAAAAAAAGTCATGTAGAGATGCTCGTTTTTGCTTCGTTTTGAAGAAAATTGCAAAAAAAAACAAAACATAGTTGTCTAGAACTTCGTTCTCGCACTGCCTCTGAAGTATTATCGTGCTGAAATCGTGCATGAAACAATAATAATAATTCCGTTTTCAGATAAAAACTTTTTTATTTGTTTACATTTCTTCTGTAAATTCGTCAGTTACTCGTCAGAAGTTATTGAGTGAATTATTCCTTCAATATGTCGCGTTCTAACGTTGAATGGTTTTCGTGTATAGCTTCTTCGACAAGAGGTCAACATTTGGAACAATATCTATATTAAGCAAGTGAATAAATACAATGTGAATAAATAATAAGAAAGTACAAAAATAAAAACTACATTTTATCTTTTTTTGCTATTTTTTTTTAAAACAAAATAAAAACGAGTATATTTGTACAACACTTGTTTTCTTAGTTTATCGATCCCCTACATGCTCCCAAAGTTTTGACATTTAAATTCCAAACATTCTGTACATATAGAACACTCAAACTGATTATTAAAATTTTTTTGTAGCATTGATCATCATACTTGAGTTTTCTATATAATTATTTTGATGGTCCAATAAAATTATTCTTAGATCCAATTCATTTATCTAAATTTTCAGATACTCTACTAACAAA
>Ga0157364_1007436_pt1 | contig 11342 bp, 9 predicted proteins | sample AttsexASBM2_FD_111476 | JGI IMG/M metagenome (GOLD analysis project Ga0157364, IMG submission 111476) | Fungus gardens microbial communities from leaf cutter ant in Ribeirão Preto, State of São Paulo, Brazil - Atta sexdens ASBM2 | ecosystem: Host-associated > Fungi > Mycelium > Unclassified ...
ATATATTGGGTTGTCCGGAAAGTTCGTATCGATGTTAAAGGAAAATTGAAACGCAGAAGATTTAAATTTTAGTATACATTTATTAAATTATATAGGTTAGTTAGTTAGGCACGAACTTTCCGGACAATCCAATACATTGATTTTATCTTTTATTACAAACATTATATTAATATTACAAAGAAATAATTGATATATTGAAAATGACATTATTTTCGACAGATGGAGGATAAGAAGATGCGTTCGTATGCAGTCATACCGCCTCTATTATTGGATGCGAAGCAACGAAGGATCGCGTTTCAAAATCGGAATGGATTGCTCCAACCAGAAGAATTAGAAGCTCTTCACAGTGAACGTAAATTGATCAATGTATGGAGTTCGGTGGAGCACGAATTATTTAAAGAGAAATACCTTCAACATCCTAAGAACTATGGAGTGATAGCTCAATCGTTAGAACATAAGTCCGTTCCAGATTGTGTACATCACTACTACCTCACTAAAAAAGCAGAAAATTATAAACAGCTTTTACGAAAATCGCGCCAACGGACACGTAGCTCTCGGAATAATCCGAATAATAAAGTAAGTGATATTAGTTCGTCCATGTATATAAAAAGGCATTAATTTTTTTTAATTTTAAAATTATTAATTTATTGAAATGAAATAATGTTTTGTGCGAACACATACAGAAGCACTATATCTATATAAATATACATTGTATATACACAATTTATCAACAGTAGAAGGAATTAGAAATTAGCATTAAAAATAAAAAAATAAAATTAAAAAATACTTATTAGTTTGATAATTAATATCATGTGAGAAAATGTTTCTTAATAAATTGTTTCAGGTAAATAATACCAGTTCGACTATTGGACCTATAGATATTTTAACGACAGGCGTAACGACAAGGTTACAGCGGGAGCAACAACAGAAGACTCAGGAGAATCCTCAGAATAATTCGGCAACGACTACGTCTGCATCCACAACGAGCACTACAGGCACATCGAGCGTATCGTCAACAACTGTCGGAACCACGACAGTAACGACGACGACGACTCCTTCGAGCTCGATAGCATCGGGCGTTAATGTAACAGCGGATTCAGTAACGACATCAACGACAACGACGATGACATCAGTCCCGAATACCACCGCGACGTCTAGCATCTCGACAACGTCGACAACGTCTAGCACGAAGGATTCCAGGGAAGCGAGTAAGGAGAATAAAGAGAACAAAGTCGATTTAAAAGAATCTCATCTCATAAAAGTAGAGCCGAAAGAAGAATCGCAATCGGAGCCTACGTCGGGGAAGGACATTAAAGTAATGTACGTGTAATTTTTTAAATCTACATTTTAATTAAACTTTATACAACATTTTGTCTTATATAATTTAAGTATGTATTTGAAGTTTATACATGTAGTTTATACGATTATTGAATTTCGGAATTATTGAGATAGCATATAAAATATTCTCAGAACGACAGAATGTATTTTAATATATATGAATACGTTCGCTGAATATTATCATGCAAATATCATATCTTTTATCTTTTTTTTTATATTTTATCAAGTGTTCACGATATTAATCATTTTCGATACGTGAATAAGAAATAAAAAAGTTGGCGCGGCTCATTTTGCGAAACGCGCATACCAATTGGTCCCGATTCTGATCTATATAAAAGCGTGTACGCGGACTGATTGAATGAACCATATCCATCGGCCGGAAGATATTCATTCCGCAAACATACCCCCACTCCAACGAACCAATCTCAATATTGTCCACGGTGGGAGAGGCGACCCGCGAATACTCATTTAACGATTACAATACGCTGTTCAGCAGCATACAGATATTACAAAAACGCGCGCAAAAAGAAATTTAATCTGCTTTTTTTTATGGCGCTGTACTAATAGAGATAAGTTTTACTTATCCAGAGTGATCGCACGATAGTCGAATGAAGAAGCAAGTCGTTGAAAGATGGAAAGCGGTTTTGGGAGTGATGGGGATACGCCAGGAGTGATGGGGCGGAGTGATGGGATGGTGGTGGCTCCCTGCGAAGGGTGGGGGGAGATCAATTATTAGCAGATTGTAATGCTAATCAATGGTAACCGGTTAGTGGATTATGTTTACGTAGGCTCTCATCACCGTAATTGACTCGATCGTTGGAAATGTGATTCTGCCCGATGAGAATGATGAGTGTCGAATTCTCTGCTGCTTCTTAAGACGTAATCAGCAAAATTTTATCATGAAAAAATTTTTTATCACCACCTCATATTTCATTTTTTTTTATTTTGAAAAACGAAAATATGATTGGAGCAGAACGTTCAATGGATTATCGTTTAACACGAGCGTGCGCAGAGTTTACATTTATATTTCATGCGGCTTATATTTGTTTAAGCAAATCCAATTTATGTGCTTCGATATTGTTACAGAATGGAAGGGAAAGGCGCGCTATCATCGTCTGCGTCTTCGTTGAATAACGCGACGAATGTTTCGACCATCCAGTCAGACTTCAAGGAATCCAATAAAAAGAAACCAGGTTGCAGAGATACGAATAATAGTGGTGCTAATGTGGCAGCTAGTGGTAGAATAAAAGACAAGAAGAAAGAGAATCATACTCCTATGGAAACCAGTGATGAAGAGGCACCATCGATCGACGTCATCGGTAAGTTTAGTATCAATTGATATTTTATTTGATATTAAGTTTGATATTAGATTTTTTCCAAATTAAGTTTTAATTCCAAATTCAGTTTCTATATATGCTTTCTGAACAGTTGCATTCTGAACATTAATACGTAATTACAATTTGTCTATTATATCTTGTACATAAATGCATAAGAATTAGACTGATAACGTTTAAAAAATTGAAATTTTTCGATTGACTTCAACCATTTATCTATATTATTCCGTATCTTCGAAGATTAATGTAATATATTCGAAATAACGCATCTTTATTTTTAATTATTTTTAATTATCATATTAATTTCATTATTGTTATAGATATTTTTAAAAAAGTATTTATTTTATTATGTTATTATTATCGCTTTTATACAAATAGATACAAATAGATAGGATTAATAATATAATTTTTTGTTTCGTGGTTTATTTTTGTGAATTCAAAGAGTTTTCGAAGCATATCGAATTAGCATTATTAGATTATATATTTAAATTCTGAAAAAATGCGCGCGCGCGCGCGCGCGCGCGTGTGTGTGTGTGTGTGTGTGTGTGTGTGTGTGTGTAATTGAAACATAAAGCTTGTGTATAGCAGATGTAAATGTATTTACATAAAATGAATGAAAGGTAGCAACAACGTTTAACTTACATTTAATTTTAAATTTAACGTTGAAATACAGTTTGTGTATGAGCAGTTTTATTTTACATAGAGAAATTAGTATTCCTTTTTATTTATCACTGTAACTTTCCTTACAATTAAATTGTTATATGTAACGAAGATTTGATTACATCACTACGTAATTACGTCATAGGTTTTATCTTTCTTTTTTTGTACAATTTCTTAGCACACAAAATATGTACCAAGACATATATAACATCAAGATATGTATAATAATAAAAAATACACATAAAAGATGAAACGCGCGATTAAGTACTATCTATGAAACATAAATTAGGAGCTAAATCTTTTTTAACATGTACGAAGTTTTATCTCTTAATGATTTATACATTTTTGAAGTAACGCAAGAACAGGATTTAATTAAACGTAACATCCAGCATATTACATTCTACGATAATTTGATTTGATTATCGATCTATTGTATTTGCAATTAAATATTCGACACACTCGCAAATATCAATAGGTACTTTGAATTCCATCTTTGAAATGTCTTTCCTCTTATTTTCGAGTAAGGGAATCTCTTCTTTGTTTTCCATAAGTGTCCATGTTGATAACAGATAAGGGAAAAATCTGGAAATTAAAATTACACATTAGAATAAAATGATGATTCTTTTTATCATTGAAAGGCAAGAATTGGTGGTATAATTTCAGTACCTATCTAACGAGAAAAAAGAGAGAAAAGGATTCACATCCTTTCGTTTCACGGAGCATCCTGAGTGGACGATGTGTCCGCATCACGACTCGATGCATTCGTTCCATCCGTGGCGCCTTGCCTCTCCTCGTCATTCGCGTGGCAGAGTTTTCGATGCTTGTGTACGAAGTAGTAACTGGGGAATTTGCAACCGCAGATCTTGCAGGGATAGTACTGCACATTCAAATCCAACAATCTGACCTCTCGTCTGTTTCCACGCGCCGCGGCATCTTGCCGCGACCCGTGATTAACACTGTCCCCGCTGCCTCCACCATTGTTGTCATTGCTAGTCGTCTCATTGGCAATCCTCGTTGGCAATAAATGCCGCTTAGCGTGTTTCCTATAGCAATATTGTGACTTGAAGGTATGCTTGCAATAGCCACAAGTATAACAACCACCGTTGTTGCCGCTGTTACTGCCATCATTGCTAGAGTCGTTGCTGGGACTACGCGTACGGCTTCCTTCTCCTCGCGTTGCAGGTCCACCGTTCTCGTCGTTCTCGCTTGACGGATCCTCGCCCTCTGTCAACTGACAGTTCCTTAACGGGCGTGTTGCGGCATTATGCGGCTCGTGCGACGTCGACGACGAATAATTCTCATTCAATACACGATGGAAGCGCACTGGTCCATCGCAACACGCGATGTCGTATACCACGGAAAAGACAGTGCTCGTGGTAGAAGCCTCTTTTGTGCTAGAGATTGCGTTTCGAGCTCGACGACGAGACAAACGCGCTCGGTCATGTTCCGATATCGCAGCATCATCATTATCGTTGCTATCGTTACTGCTGCTGCGGTTACGATTTGATGCTTTGCTGTCGGCGGATGTCGCAGTACATGATTTATTTAGCTGATCATTAGACGATCTGATGGAACAATCCTCTTCTCCTCGTTGAGCTTCGTGTTCCGTCGATTTGTCGTTATTGTGATGCATGGGCGAATGTGTTTGCGACACATAGGATGGAGCCGGTGAAATCGACCGCGACGGCGATGGTGCTCTTGTCGTAGAACTCGCCGTGCTGCTCACGGCGAACGCGGTGAATGCAGCTGCGGCTGCAGCCACGAATGGCAGAGTGGAAACGGTAGACACTATCTCCGGTGTTCTCGATCTACTGGAATGCAATCTCGGACGTTTGTGGTGCGTCACGGTCGGCGAGGACTGCGGCGACTTTGACATCTCACCAGCGCTGCAAACATTCATATAATTTTCTATTAATCTTGAAGTCTAGAATAATATTTTAATCCCCTTTAAAGAAAATATTGTTATATTATCACTATACTTGTTATGTATTTTGGTTATATTAACATAGATATTATTACAATTGACAATGAGAATCATTTGCATCAAATGTACGATGTGCTACTGTTCCTGAAAGTCGAGAGAGAGAGAGAGAGAGAGAGAGAGAATTTATTTAAGTTAATTTATTTTTGCACAGCAATAATATATTTTAATTTTTCTTTAGAACAACGTATAAGCTATAACTGAAACGGAATAAAAATTGAAAATTTAAAAGATAATTCAATAAATGTTTAAATTCTCTTTTCCGCATAAGAGAATTTTTAATCACTGTAGTATGCCTTGGCTAAATAAAAACTCGTTATAAGATGAAATCTTATTGGTTTAATCTCATTATTGCCTGTAAGATTTCCAACATGTGAAAGAGATAGGTACTTATAAATCTTCTGATTTAAACTTTAACACTGGGACAAGGTCGCGCAAAAAGATTCGATCGCATATTGCGAACCTATAATGCGCGCACTGCTCCTGCTTTTCTCTCGGCACGACGACATTGATTCCGGGTGGTACGGTTGGTTGCATCAATGGCTGCATCGACGGTGGCAGATGCGACATAGCAGTCGGTGCCGGGGCGGTTGGTGGATATGCAAGCGGGGTTGTAGGGGGCCAACATAGCGGTGGGCCTACTACCAGCCTGCTCGGTATAGGTCGTAGGATGCTACCGGTCGTTCCCGGTGGCGATCCGGGCGTCGTTGACGCGGATGTCGGCATCGGCGGCGTTGGCAGAGGTGGTGGTGCTCGCAGCCTTAATAGCGCGGCTCTGCATTGTTCCAGTGCACCCGGCATGTGCAGCAAATGCGTCGCTAGTAGCACGCTATAAACATTATCCAACGTCACCTCCAGTCGTCCAGTGTACATATAGTTGAGCAACGGCGCGAATGCCTCTCCACCTAAATCAGATTGGGAATCGGGATATGTTAATGCGAGTTAAAATCAAATATTCACCTCTTATTTTTGTTTGTCTTGTAGAGTAAGATCAAAGCCTAGTGACACGTATAATTTTCTAGATGGAGAATTTAGTCTGCTAGGAGAGAGATAATCGGTATTTCTAACTTTAAAGTATCCGTATAGCTTCTCACTCTTTATGCAAATACTTAGATACATTAGTAGTCGTATTGGAAAATACTCTGTTTGCTGGGATTTGGTTCACAAGTGGTGAATTAAGATACGCTTTAGATTGCTTTTGAAATTGTGATTTTTATTGACGTAATTATTTAACGAATTGAATTATTTTATTAGAGAACGTTTGCAATACGAATGGAAAATGTTTTGTTTGCAAACACTACGAAAATGGACTTACGCCACTTGTGAACCAAGCGATTCAATTATTGGATTGGATTGGATTGAATTGGGTAACTATATTGGAAAATCCCAATGAGAGATTGGAAGTAACAATAGCACACTGTGCGACCACTGGAAGTTTGTTAATTATTCTGTTTCGTTGTTGGCTTACTGTTATTACTTAAAAGTAGTTTCGAAAGCATTGCATTTTGTTGTGTTACGACATAAAATCGAAAGAGCAGAAAGTATTAACACCAATAAATAATTCTTTGAAAACTTTAATTGTAATATCGAAATTAATATCAATACATAATCCTTTGAAAACTTTAATTAAATAATTTACAAATATGATTAAAAAGATATGATTAAATATTCTAGCGGTATTAAATAAATTTCTTCTTGCAAATTTTTTAGATTTTATAAATAAATATTGAGAGAGGGCAGTATTGTAAAGTCTTCTATTGACAATTCTATCTGAGATAATAAGTGTGTCATTAGAGTGATCTCTAACTTGTTGTGGTCTATATTTACCGATGGACGAGACTGACACGGAAGTGACCGGTCGCTGTGATTGCCCGTTGGTCGCCGTGACGGCGACGGTACAAGTAGGATCAAAGGGCGAATTCGACGTTGTCGTCGCCGTCGTCGTCGCCGCGCTCGTCAGCAGGGCTTTTAGATATCCACTGTGAGCCGCGAGTACACCTTTGTGTGCTACAAATTGGTGCTCGCCCTCATTGCCGACTCGTACCACCGTGTCAGGTGGTGAGAACGTGTCCTGAAGACAGGGATAGCTACTACTGGTGGCACCGCCACCGAACCACGCTCTGTATAAACCATACATCGTTGTTCAACTCTTTGTAAATTCAACACTTTAAATTCTCTTGACTCGAATTTCTCACAGACGTTTAAATCAACGCAAATCTTAACGTCGTTTGTGACACAGAGAGGAAATGGATAGGAGCTTTGCGATTAGAACGCTGATCGCTTCGTAGATCGTAACAATTGATGTCGTCATCATTATTCTCTCGCAAATTCTACAAAGCGGAGTTGAAGTTGTTTTACGTATTCCCTTATGATATGATTGAATCTCGAAAATTGTGTCGGGATAATCCGGAAATTACCGTTCGAACTTTCTCACACGAGATCAGCGAGTGTATAAATTGATCGAGATACCACGATCTTGAATTAGATGCGGTACCGTTCTCACGAACACTCTCGACACGGGCCTCTCGATCTCGCGACTCTTCGTGATTTGAACGCCGGAACGCCGGAACGCCGGCTAGCGGGCGCACCATCGTCGTACTGTTTATCAGCTGCGCGTAGACGCGCTTCGCTTTTTGCGAGCTGAGCTTCTACCACCTACGCCGCTCCGCGCCGCGTGGGGTTGGCTCAACCCCCTTCGGAGCGACCGAGAACCGCCCCCAACGAACGCAGATTGGCGGCGTACGTCGCGATCACGGCCGAGTCGCACCTGCGCTCGAAGGATCAGTCTTCTCTATCGCGATATTACAGGATATGCGCTCCTGATCGCCCTCGTTTTTCGCACGATACGCGAGGGATGCGAAGAATTCGAGTCGAAAGGGCTTCGAAAGATTCTATTGCATCTCGTTAGAAAAGGGATGCTATTAATTACTCTTTTTACATTTGCATCATTTATACCCCAATTAATTCCTCATTGAGATCAAAGCCAAGAATTAGATAATAATTATTCGGATAAATTACGATCTTCCTCCTTTTTGTGCACGATTGAAAATTTTTGCATTAAGCGTGAACAAGACATCTATAGTCTATATAATAATAACGTGGAAAGACACGGCATAATTATAAGACACACGAAGGATATAGGTATAGATAATATATCGATCGCGATACAAACGCGTGTATATCATTTCAAGTATCAGGATGCAACAATGCCATCACGCTACGTTATGATTATGAGGCTCGAGATAATAACATGTTAACTTTACATATTGAAAATCATATGAGAATCTTGAAACTTGGATGTTATTTCTCCCCAATATTGCGTGAACGAATATTAATTGATTGAATGTTAATGGATATTAATAAGAATATTAGGATATTAATAATTGGATAAATATTAATTGGTTGCGTACGAAGATTGTATTGGAAGAAGAGCTCGCGATAATAGAAATACCACAGTCGAAATATTACATTGTTCAGTTAATAATTGCCAGTTAGATCTCTCAGTTTTCAATCTACGAGATATTTGGCGATTCATCGATATTTCTTAAATTAAAGATGAGTTTAAAAACTGAACATTCTCTTAGAAAAAAAGAAAAAAAAATAGTATTCGTATAATTGTGATAATCGACTTTGTAGTTAAAAAAATATATATATAGAAATTGTTTTCGTTTGTTCTGAATTGTTTTGTGTGACGAGAAGGTAGCATCTTAATTGTAGCATTTATGCGATAGACCTAACTTATTTGTCGGCTTCAAATGAAACGTTAAACGCGATGTGGTACAAAGTGAGCGATAGGAAAAGACGAATAAAGAAGAGAGGAGAAAGGAAACGTCTTTCGAGAGCCGACTGGATAATGAGAGGAGAGGAGCGCTCTCGTCTTCTGGAGAGCGATCTTTCGCCGCGAGATGCGTCTTTTGCCGGTCTCTTGCTCTCTCTCTCTCTCTCTCTCTCTCTCTCTCTCTCTTGCTCCGAAACCCTCTTGCCCGCGCCTGGCCTGGCCTCTGATGTTTTTCATCAAATTAACTCTCGCAGCATGAGAGAGAGTACGCGCTTCTCTTCACTCCGCGGCGCCGTGTTTGCATAATATCGTTTATAATTCAGCTCGCGCTGAATTCCACTTTATTCCGGAGCCACGATCGTTCGCTCCGGCCCTCTTCTTCGTTCTTTTCTCGTATACTCTCCACCCTGGAGAAGGCACCCTGCTCCACCTCTCGCGCGCGCGCTGGGCGCTCGGTGCCGCCACGAGACCACCTTTGCTACTTGTCCTCTCCCTATTTTTCATCTTGTCGACGATTTCGGTTTTCATTTACACGAGGAAGCCGAACGATATTTGCCCCATTTATTTTTTATTTCTTCAAGAGGGAAATTGAATGGCAGTTGAATGGCAGAATTATACGATCATTGGTGACTAGGGTGATCATATTTCTTCTTTTATATATGAAAAGAAAAAGTTTAATACCTGTATCAGACTAGAGATTGAGATTGAGGTTGAAATTAACTAGTCAGGTAGAAGGAAAACCAATATCAAGTTTAATGAACTTTGCTTTGATTGGTCAAATTCAATCTCTTTCTGATTTCTGGTCTGATGCTCGCTCGTTCTTTTATTGTAAATATAATAAGGTTTATAATATACACAAAATATCTGAAATATCTGTTTACTTTGTATTTTTTGTCATAAGAAAATTATTTGTCTGAGCTTATATATAAGCTAATACGATGGCATAAAGGAAAGCATTTCTTTTATTCTACCTCACTCTCTTCATTGACTTCTGTTAGTCAATTTAGTCGGCGATTTTTTGTGCTACGCTCGCGTCCATAAACAAGTCCAATCATCATTGGTGAGAATCCGAGGGTTCAGAATAGAGCGATTACGTGCATTTCCCAGGAGGCCGTCGTCCCAAATCAGAGCTAACAGAGGCAACACCCCTCCGCGCTTTCCGTTTGTCTGCTTGTCGTCTCTACCCTCTATCGCAACATTGTCGCGATCAGCGAGTATCGTCGAGATTATTACAATAGCAATCAATGTCGAATACAATAGACAAGTACTCTTAGAGAATAATCAGTTTCCTGATAAAAATGTATCACGTAAATGCGTTTCTCGCAGATATCTTCGCTAAAGTGTCCATAACACGAAACATAAATGATAGAAATAACAATAATAGAGAGTATAAAATAAAAATTTATAATAGTAATGAACTAAAATAAAAAATTATTTAATAATGAAAATAAGAATTGTATAAATAGCAAAATCAAGTTACTTATATATTGTTTAGTTAAATATATAAGGAAAACTTGTGAAAACAAAAATAATGAGTATAAGTGAAAAATATTATATTCGCATTAAGGTTATTTTAAAAAGATACGTTTTCGTTTAATTGGCTTGTTCGCCATTATCAATGATCAGTTTAATCGGGAAAATGGGAATTCGCGCGTATAGGGCCCCGGAACTCTCCGCACCGGAAATAATCGAGGGCGGTGGAAGAAGAGTACACATCGACGAGGAGGGGATCCTCGCTCCCGGGATCGTCTCTCGAGGAGACGAAAGAACGCTCGCGGTTTAATGCTTCCAACGTCAGTCGAGACAAGCTAAGCAAACACTTTTCGCGATATTACCAGGCTCTGTGCACGGACTTACCGCATGTTCTCCGCCGCGTTTCCGCAGGAGCTTTCCCTCTCCCACTCTCTCTCGTTTTCTCATCTTCCTCATCCTTCTCATGGTTCTTTGTGTTCTCTTCTAGGAGGAAATAAGTCACTTTCCATTTATTTATTTATTTTTTTTGCGCGTTATCGACTTTTCTGACAAACGATATAATTAACTGTCTGTGCAAGAATATAAATTCAAAAGTAATGACACAGTATAACAACGATATATATTATATTCGTTTTACAACTTTTTATCATGACTGAAAGTAATAATAAGTAATAAAAATTGTTGTGCTACTTTTATGCGCATATTTAAGTAATAATAATAATAATAATAATAGAAAGGAAGTCTGTTGTGAAGATCGAGAGATCAGAATTACTAATCA
>Ga0157364_1007438_pt1 | contig 11340 bp, 12 predicted proteins | sample AttsexASBM2_FD_111476 | JGI IMG/M metagenome (GOLD analysis project Ga0157364, IMG submission 111476) | Fungus gardens microbial communities from leaf cutter ant in Ribeirão Preto, State of São Paulo, Brazil - Atta sexdens ASBM2 | ecosystem: Host-associated > Fungi > Mycelium > Unclassified ...
CCTATATCACATAACTTCCAGGTCACATGCTCTCCATCCATTGTAGACTAATAATATTATCTTATCTATGTCCGGCTAATCCTAACCCTAGCCAAAGTCTGTCCACACTCTCGTCTCATAACAGCTTGTATAATTAAGAGATAATACTACCATGGGGATGTAATTTCTGGATGGGTGGACTTACATATGACAGTATTCCCCCCTTAGGACTGAGTCTTTAAAGTCCTATTGAGTTTATCCGAAAATTCCATGATGATACCTAGATCAACAATATATAAATGAAAAAGAAAGTATTTTGCTCTTGCTTCTGTATCATCATATCTTCCTCCACCTCCTTTGATATTTCACAAAATGATGCCAAAGTGCTTGAAATATAGCGACAAGAAATACAGTAGCTCCTGCTCCAACTGGAAGAAGTGGTGAAGTTATGTTGGGCTGAGCGCATGGCTCAGAAAGCAAGGAGGGAAGTGGAGGCAAAGGCCAGAGAGGAAGCCAAGAGGAAGAGGGTTGTGAAGAAGAAGAAGAAGAAGAAGAAGAAGAAGAGAATATTGGAGTACTTCTAACAGCTCTGAGACGAGGTATTAGAGGAAGAGACTGCTCTTCTGGAGGGCACTAAAGGATCTCAGGTCATGGGATCCAAGCACAAGAAAGTTGCCACCAGGAACAAGGAGGGGCAACAGCCCTCCAAGAAAGCTAGAAGGAAGCAACCAGAGAAGTACCACAGAGATGCTGCAGTTAAGATAGGGATGCTAACCCCTGTGAGAGGTGTATGTGTGCTGGGCAGGATTGCCTGGTACACCACTCAAGGTGAGTAACTATTATTATTATTATTATTATTATTACTTTTTCTAATAATTTTTTCTTCATAGCCGATCTCTCACATGTGCCAGGTATATCGTCCTCAAGTAGCAGTGTGTATCCCACACCAATACCAACATTCTGGCCATGATCTCCACTTATGGTGGAGTTCTAAGTATCATTGAAACAGCACTCCAAGAACTCATGGAGGAGTACCAAGGAGTCAGGAAGTCCCTCCAGGACTTGGTGGAGGGCCAGAAGAGGAACATAGTGCAGTTAGAGAGGATTGGAGCTGTGATAGAGCAGAGATGGGGCTTTGAAGGAGAGAACAAGAAGGAGTAAAGCAGAGATAAGGAGAAGGGGTCCAAGGATGTCCCTAGGGAAAGTCAAGAGGAGAGGACTCCATTGTCCACCTCCTGTTAGTATAGTGGTTTTTTTTAATAAAATTTTTTAATTCTGTTTTGTGATCTAAATGTGTGAGTAAGAAAATCAAGAAATAAAATAAAAAAAAGTCTGAAAGTTTTGAAAAGAAATCCCAAAAAGTGCATAGAAGCTGTGGGTTAATGAGAGTAAGCAGACAGAATATACTAAGAAATTAATAAAGGAAAATTCCCATTGAAAAATGCGTGGGAACAAGGGACAAGTACAACAACGTGATCAGGATAATGGGAGAGAACCAGGCTTGGTGGAATATGTAATGTGGAAATCAGATACCAAGTTGGTAGCATGAGTAAGTTCAGATGCAGAAATTTATTCATATTCATTTCCAGTGTCTTCATACCCTAGCCAGATCACCTTGTACAGGAGTTTGCATACCCATCAGCAATCAATTTTAGAATCCACTATCTAAGAAATCTCATATTTTGGTTCTCTGTCAATTATAACTAGAGTGGAGGCCAGTTGTATTCTCTCAGAGAAAGTGTTGGACATGGCAGGTTTGAGCATGAACACATGGAAAACTGGATGAACAGAGCACATGGACTCTGAAATATAGAGGGTAAACAATAGTGTACCAGGCTGGGCAATGATTTCATAGGATCCAAGATATTTTTTGGAAAGTTTCTTTGAAGGCCAAGTAGTTTGGAAGAACTTAGCTTTGACAAAAACTTTGTCACCTACTTTGAAATCAGGAGCAGGGGAATGTTGTGCATCAGCAGATTTCTGATAATGCTGTTGGGCTGTGGAGATTTCAGTTTTGAGGATACTCTGTAATTCATTAAGATCTATAGTAAAGTCATGGGCTCAGGAGGAAGCAATATCGCATTCAAGGTGAATAGTGATGTTTGGATGATATCCCTTATTAGCAAAGAATGGGGAAACACTGATAGTAGCACTCAGAGTGTTATTATAGACAAACTCCACAAGAAGTAGAAGTTCGGACCAGTTATCTTGCTGGTAGTTACAATATACATGGAGGTATTGCTCAAGAGTCTGATTTGTGTGTTTGATTTGTCCATCATCTTCAGAGTGGTAGCCTGAAGTGAAGTGAAGCTGCATGTTGAGAGCAGTGTCTAAAGATCAGAAGAAGTTTGACACAAACTCTAAGTCTCTGTTGGAGGTGACATGGAAAGGAATGCTGTGTTTGGAAAACACATGAAGAACAAACAGACATGCTAAGTCTGCAGATGTAATGATGTCATGGGCAAGAATAAAGATCACCTGCTTGGTGAGCCAGTCAACTATGACCAAGATAGTATCAAACATAGAGGATAATGGAAGTTTTTCAATGAAGTCCATAGAAATAGAATTCCATGGTCATTCAGGAATAGGGAGTTGTTTGAGAGATCTGTAGAGTTTGTGATGTTATAGCTTGGATTACATATAAGTGACATAGAACTTGTAGAATTGTTGTACATCAGCATGAAAACTGGGCCAGAAGTATCCATGGCGAACTAATTTCAGTGTTTTATTTTGACTAAAATGTCTGGCAAGAATGTGATCATGATTATACTGGAGGACACATGTGTGGAGATTACTAGCAGATAGTACATGAATTCTGTTGTCAAGAAAGAGAAGACTGTTTGGATCTGTAGACTACCAGCTATCTGTGGAGATGTGTTTTGTTGCAATTGGATCACTAAGGAGAGCTGAAAGGATATCTTGATATAGGGTGTCCAGATCCATGACTGTAGCTATGTGGAAAGAAGAAAAGAGGAAGACAGTAGCTTGTATGGAGGCTACAAGTTATTCTTGAGTGAAGATGGGCTTGAAGTTGTGAGGGTTGACTATGGCATAGCCAGTATTCCCTTCTTTAAAATAGATGTCCTATTGTCTAGTGAAAATATCCAGTTTGGTACCAAGACAACTAGAGTGAAACCTGATGACAAGGTTAAACTGAAAGAGGTACTCGGACCACTGTGCTTACCTCCAGGTCAACACCTTGGTAGTAGAAAAATACTCAAGGTTTTTATGATCCATAACAACGTTAATGGAATAAGCCAGACCTTCCAAGTAGTGTTGCCAAATTTTGAAAGCTTTAAAAATAGCAAGCAATTTATTGTTATGCATATTGTAGTTCAACTCTACTGCAGTGAAAGTGCGGGAGTGAAAGGCCACCAGATGAACTTCATTTTCTTTGTTAATAATGGAAAGGATTGCAGTGAGAGCATAGTCTGAAGCATCAGTTTCTACAATGAGTTGAGCATCAGGAATCCAATGAGTGAAGATAGGGGCAGATGTGAATGCCTTCTTGAGGGAATTGAAAACATCACAATAGGAGGAGTCAAAATTCCATAGGATGTCCTTCTGGGTGAGGCATGTCAATGGAATAACAAAGTCCAAGTAGTTAAAGATGAACTGGCAATAAAAATTCATGAAACCTAAGAAAAATTAAATATCCTTGACTTTCTTGGGTTCTGACCAGTCTTGAATAATCTTTACTTTGTTGTCAGACATGGTAAGGCCAGAAGGAGAAAAGATGTATCCCGGATACTCTACCAACTCAGAGTGAAATTCACATTTCTCTACTTTGGCATAAAGACCAACCTTGCAGAAACGTTTAAGTACTTCTTTTACATGCTGGTAGTGTTCAGACATGTTATTCAAGTAGATGAGTATATCATCCAAATAGATCACAACACAGACATTCAAGAGATCAGAGAAAATGTTGTTTATGAACTGCTGAAAGGCTGCAGGAGCATTAGTAAGACCAAAAGGCATTACAGATCATTTGAATAGTCTGTAATGTATCCTAAAGGCAGTCTTCTATTCATCTCTGCTGACAATGCAAACCAAATAGTAAGCATGGCAAAGATCTATTTTTGAATAAACCTGAGCTCTATGAGGTGAGTCCAGTAAATTAGAGATAAGTGGGAGTGAATAACGATCCTTCTTGGAGATGTAATTAAGATCGTGGAAGTTGATACAGAAGCATAGTGAACCATCTTTCTTCTTAATGAATAAGACTAGTATACCATGCAGAAATGAGGTTGGTTGGATAAAACCCATATTAAGGTTTTCCTCAATAAATTCCTTGAGAGCTTCTTGTTTGGATGCTGAAAGAGAGTATATGGGGCCAACTAGAGGTTGAGCACCCTCTTCCATATTGATTTTAAGGTCATAAGAACAATGAGGAGTGAGAACTTCAGCTTTAGTTTTGTTGAAAATGTCGGCAAATTTATGATACTCAGAAGGGATATTGGAAAGGTCAGGAGCTTCTGCAAGTTTTGTGGAATTAGCCTGAATGTCTGAAGAGCAAAGACAGAGTTCAAAATTGCTAGAGTCTGGAAGTTTTGATGTGCACAAGAATGCTGTAGCATCAATGATAGTGATATTAAGTTGCTCAGAGTTAGACACAGAGATCTCAGATACAGGTATGGAAACCATGAAATCCAATGATTGCAGAGAGATGTCAAGAAGTGATGGAGATGCCAATGGGATATTAGCCATAACACAAGAAGGAACAAGATTTTCCCACAAAGATGGACAGAAATTTATTGACTCATTTACCCAGTCAATCAGTGGATTGTGTCAGGTGAGCTAGTTGTATCCAAGGACCAAAGAGCAGGAAGAATCTAGTAGAGTGACATAGAAGTCCAGATTGATACAATCGTTCAATCACTGGTGGAAAAAATTATGGGTAAGTTAGCAATTTTGGAGATGGTGCTATTTGATAAACCATGTCAGGCATGGTTCACACTGGGGTGGAAGTCTACAGAATAGACTCGGAGGTATGCAGACTTGTGGAACGACCTTGGCTTCAGCTTATGTGCTGCACTATCTGTCTGCTGCATGGTCACAACTTTAGATGATAGGAAAAAGTCTGAGATAGAAGTGAGTACTGATTGGTGTGTCACCATTAAACACTGGAGATTGAGTTCAATAAGAATTATCTTTGTCAATTATCAGACTAGTGAATTATAGTGTAACTATTAGTCTTACATACAAATGGATAGTATAGAAGATACTCAGGGTTTCAGTGGTAAAACTCCAAGCAGAGGTTTCAGTGTTAAGATACTGACAGGGGTAACTCCGTCATGGAAGACCAAGTCAAATAGGAGTATCTCTGCCATAGAAGATGGAATACCCAAATGGTTACAGCACTGCCATAAGGCATGTTGCGAAAAAGGTGGCCGCTGTAGAAGGTGGGCTTGTATAATTTGGAGATGATATCACTATGGGGATGTAATTTCCAGATAAATGAACTTGTATATAACAAACCATCAAACAAGCAGAGAGCAACCAGAGAAGTTGTGGATGTCTTCAAATGGTGAGTATCCACAAATTTAGAGTCTACAAAGCAATGAGTAGATCCAGAGTCAATAAGAGCTTGAAACAGAATTTTATTAAGATAATCCTGACCAAGGATTAAGAGAGAGGTAAGGGAAACAAAGAGTGAATGAGGATTAGAAAGAGCAGATGCATTGAGTCAGACAGAACTCATTGCTGCGCAGGGAAGTTCAACATGATCCTCAGTCTGTGCAGAGTCCTAGGAGTTACTCTCTATTTTTCCAAGGATTTCTCAGAAGCAGTTGCTAAAGCACTGTGGCCCTTGGGAGTGACTGTGGTCTGCTTCTTGGGACAGGAGTCCAATTTGTGGTCTCCTACACCACAGTAGAGGCACAAGTGTTATGATCTTAAGTCTTTAGGGTTAGACAAAAGAACAACTCTTGTATTGGAGTAATACAAGAGAACTCGATAGAGTTTCTAGTACAAAGTAGTTTACCTTATATACTACTACTCATGGTTTGTGCTCACTACTGTGCACCCTACCCTAATGACCATATGTATGACATGAGGCCAACATGTATTGTCCATGCTGTATGACGTCACTTTATTCCAGAACCTTCTACTCCATTCTCCCAAGTCCTGTGATCAGTCTTGTGACTATGCCATCATCTTGTGACTGATGTGACAGTGTGACTGATAAACCCTAACCCAAGTTGTTCTAAAAATAGAAAAAGAAAAAAGAAAAGAGAAAATAAAAATGAAGTCCTCTGTCAACAATCTTGACATTACTGTCAGGAGTACAGTATGAAGTACATATATAGTACCAGCCAGATGTCAAAGATAAGCTTGACATTGTGCACTTTTAGCGTAACTGGTTCAATGGCTGGTCTGTTCCTAATAACAAGTTGTTTTCAAGATACTTCTTGCACTTGTCACTAGTCAACTTGCTATTACTGGCCAGCTTGGAAAAGAGGTCCACCTATAGAGAATTTGGTTGTTTCTTAGGAGCGGGAGATGGAGATGGTTTGGAGGAGGATGTCTTAGTGGATGAGGCTACTAGAGATGGGTTTGCCTTATTCTGGGAGACCATAGCATGACTGGAGATGGAAGCTTTTCCTTGCTTTTAGGAATAAGACTCAAGAACCTCTTTCTCTGTCTACCTTACATGGTGATGTTTGCAGTCATGTTCCTAGTAGCAGTAATTGATAGTCATTGCCAAAGCATATATATTCTGGAATGAGGTGGGTTTTCCTTGTTCCTGGGTAGAGATAAGATTCTGGATCCGATTTGGGAGTCTCTGATAATAGCGATGGCACAGCATACTATTCTCCCAACCTAGTTAAGAGGCATAGCACATGAAATTCACATTATAAGTGGAGATCTTGTCACCAGGCTTCATGCAGAGATTATTCAGCATGTTAGCCACTTCATCTACAGGGTCTGAGAGACTGAAATGTCAATGTAGCTCATCAACAAACAGGTTCCAGTTGGAGAGCCAGTTTTTCAGGATGCCCTGGTCTTTCTAATTGAGACCCATCTCAAACCAGTTCTAGACTACTCCTGTGAGATAGATCATTACAAAGTTGATTTTCACAATATCCATGTTGAATTGCACTGGATTAGTGCATAAATAGAGGTAACACTGAAACAAGAAATTATTGAGCTTATCAGGCTTAGTACCGCTAAAGGTATTGGGGATGTGGGCTTTAGTTCCCCTTGAATTAGTATTAGGACTGGAAGTCTGATTAGTATTAAGAGTATTGGCAAGTTGACCAAGTACATCAGCCAACTGCTCATTAGTATTATTGCTCTGACAAGGTTTTGACTGTGAGTGAGTAGAAGATATAGGTCTATTAGCTGTTAAATTAGTAATAGGATTAGTAGTAGGAGCATCCTCTCAGTTAGGATCATTGTCCACAGTGACAATACTTGGGCCAGAAACAGGCAAAACTGTCTGGCCAGGTTGGATAGTACTAGATGAAGACCTCAGAGATGATTGGTCTCTTTGGTGAATTCATCTTGAATGTTGTGAAATATTTGGTAGATAAGCTAAATAGTCACTAAAACATGAAATGGTGTTGAAGGGTGTCCCAAGCGGTGGGACTAGAGTTAAAGTTGAGGAATTATAGCAAGAGGAAGCCATTTTGGACTTTGAAGTGTGAAATGTAAGGATTGTTTTTTGCAAATGAAACTGCAATAAGAATTTAGTAGACAGGGCTACTCAGAAGTGATAGCAGACTTGGAAGTCTGATAATACTGTCAGGCACAGTTCACATTGGAGATAAAAGTCCACAAGATGGGCTTGGAGATGTGCAAACTTGTGGAACAATCTTGGCTTCAGCTTATATACTGTGCCATCTATCTACCACATGATCACAACTTCAGATAAGAGGAAGAAGTCCAAGATGGGAGTGAGTGCTGATTTGGTATGTTGCTGTTGAACACTGGGGATTGAGTTCAATAAGAGTTATCTTCATTGATTATCAGACTAGCAAATTACAGTATAACTACTAATCTTATATACAGGTATATACTATAGGAAATACTCAGGGTTTCAGTGATATAACCTTTATTACCCCAAGTGAAGGTTTCAGTGTTGAGATACTGACAGGAATATGACTCTGCTATAGAAGGCCAAGTCAGATAGGAGTATTTCTGTCATAGAAGACAGAATACCTGGATGATTGCATCACTGCCATAGAAGGTGGGCTTTATTAAATCAGATGTTGACAAGAAGTGTACCATGGGGATGTGTTTTCTGGACGAGTGGACTTGGCATATGACATTGTGAGCATTCTTTCACTTTGTTTCTTTTCAAACACATGAATCTACTTGTGGAAACATTTTTGTACCAGCTTCTTCACTTTCTCTCCTGATTTTGCTACTTTTTCTTCCTTTTTCCAAATTTCCCATTCTTCTGCCACCTTTGTTACCTCCATTGTCCTCTTCTTTTTTGGCCTTTTCTTCTTCTTATTTTCTTCCTCCTTTTTCTATTCTTTCTCTTTATGCTTCTTTTCTTTTCTCCTCTTGCTTCTACTATTCTAACTTCCTCTACTTTGGTCTCTACTACTTTCTACACTTTTCTAGACATCTCATCATTTACACCTCCCCTATTTTCCAGTCAATCTCATGGTTATAGTATGCAAGTCCTAGTATTCCTAAAATTACACTCCACTTCTGTCTCCCAATCACATCTATCTTCATCCTCTCCCTATATCCCTGATAATAGATATTTACTTCCACTGTATATTCAATTGTCCCTTTCTTATTAAGAAACCATCTATGTTCCTTACATATTGGTCTTTCTATTTTCTCTAGCTTAAATTCCTGCTTTCTTACAAACTCTGAACTTATGACTAAATCTGTTGCCCTACTATTTACTATACAAGCCCGCCTTCCATGGCAGCTATCTTTCTTGTAACATGCCTTATGGTGTTATGAACTTTAAACCTTTAGAGTGAGGTAAAAGATCAAACTCTTGTATTAGAGTAAACACAAGAGAACTCGATAAAGAGCTCTTTATAAAATAGTCTACCTTATATACTCTTACAGATAGTCCATGCTAACTACTGTGCACCCTACCCTAAATGACCATGTGTAAAGCATGAGACCAACATGTGGTGTCCATGTTGTATGACATTATTTTGTTTTAGAACCTTCTACTTCTTTCTCTTAAGTTCCATGATCAATATTGTGACCACATCATCAGAGGTAACTGATGTGACTGATCACTTCTAACCCTAACCCCAGAGTTCAAAAAATAAAAAAGGTGAAAAATAAATCAAAAAGAAAATAAAAATAAGAAAGAAAATAAAAAGAAACAAAGTTCACTTCCTGTGGTCTTGACATACAGTGGTACTGTAACCATCCAGGTATTCCATCTTCCATGGTGGAGATACTCCTATTTGACTTGGTCTTCCATGATAGAGTTACTTCTGTCAGTATCTCAATACTGAAACCTCTGCTCGGGGTAATAGGGGCTTTACTACTAAAACTCTGAGCATCTCCTATAATATTTATTCATATATAAGACTAGTAGTTATACTGTAATTCACTAGTCTGATAATTGACAAAGATAATTCTTATTGAACTCAATCTCTGGTATTCAACAGTGATACACCAAATTAGCACTCAATTCTATCTTAGACTTCTCCCTATCATCTGAAGTTGCAACCATGTGGCAGACAAATAGCACAGCACATAAGCTGAAGCCAAGGTCATTCCACAAGTCTACACATCTCCAAGTCCATTTTGTGGACTTCCACCCCAGTGTAAACTATGCCTGATATACTTCCACCATTACTCCTTCTTGCATATCAATCTTCTTCAGCCCAATTTTTACTGTAATTTCTCTTAGCATATTCCTATTATCTAGACTGTAGCAAGATATATTATTCATTCTACCAAGCATTGCAAATCTGTTGTAGCTACTGAGACCTAATTGAGGACTATTAGATCTCTGTTCTTATTTAAATGCTGTCTATTCTCAATCATTCTTCTTTGTCTATTATTCTCTCTATACTTCAATCTTCTTCTTTGTCCAATTTTTCCTCTATTCCTACAGTTTCTTGCTAAATGTCCAAACCCTCCACAACTATAACAATTTTTTTCTTGATCTACTTCTATGGCATATAGATTGTATTGAGGTGCAAACTCTGTCTATTAATTTGGGCTTACCACAACCACATTTGTTCTTTCTACTCCTTCTATTAATACAGGCCCTGCTGGTACCTGCTTCAGTAGAGTATCCTGTCTCCTTGGCCAAACTTAAGGTCATGGCAATAGTTGCTAGTATGTCTCATTGTTTTGTCTTGGAGCTTGAGCTCTCATATACCTTCTTCCTTGTAATCTCTTTTCTTTTCTCTTGCTTTCTCTCCAATATCTATCTAAATTAACTGCCCTCTTATACCACTACTCAATGCTCCTAGAAGGTCTTTTTGCCTCTATAAGCTTCCTCATTATTGTTCTGTTTATTTCTCTCTTAAACTCCTCTACCAATAGTCTCCCTTCATACTCACTCTCTTTAGCTACCCTTCTGAATTCTTATACAAATTCCTTCATCATCTTGCTTCCTTGCTCAATCCTTTTTAGTTCTGCTATCTTCATTATTTCATCATCTCCTCCTCAAAATTCCTTTTTTAGATTTGTTAAAAACTCTTCCACTATTTCATACTCTAGACTTCCTACTTCTAAATTCTCCATATTATGGTGTACTTAAATACTAATATTTTTTTCTTTTATCTATTTTTCTTGATTTAATATTCCTTTTCTTTGACAATGAAGAGGCACATAACTGTGGTCACATGACATGTCACATAATGTGAGGTCATAAACTTAGACTTTGAAAGAAGGGGCTAAAAGGATGATATCAAGGTACATGTTAATGGTATAGTCACCTCATAGTGTATATATAGTGCACTTATGGACAATACATAAACATTAGAGCAAGATTATTTATCGCTAGCATGGACCATGTATGTATTGTATAAATAGTATAGAAATGTATCAGGAACTCTTTATTGAGTTCTCTTGTGATCCCTATAAGATATCCATTTTTCTAAGAGATTTACTTAAGTAATGCTATTAATCTTTGTAATTAGTGGTTACTACAACACTCCAGTACATTCTCTTTCCAAATATCTACTGGCATGTATGATAGCACCTACTGAATCTGTGTCAGAGTTGTAAACAATAGACTCTATTTTATTTCCTTTCTTCCATTTTCATTTTGGTTTCTCTTTTATTTAGGGTTAGAGTTTAATGTGATATCATGGTTGTAACTATCACATGATTGCAAAGGAACATAGTGGAATATTCTAGAACAATGATGTCATATGATGTGCTTAACACATGGTTATTTAGAGTAGGCTAAAG
>Ga0157364_1007439_pt1 | contig 11340 bp, 12 predicted proteins | sample AttsexASBM2_FD_111476 | JGI IMG/M metagenome (GOLD analysis project Ga0157364, IMG submission 111476) | Fungus gardens microbial communities from leaf cutter ant in Ribeirão Preto, State of São Paulo, Brazil - Atta sexdens ASBM2 | ecosystem: Host-associated > Fungi > Mycelium > Unclassified ...
AAAAAGTAATTTTACAAAAGAAAAAAGGATGTAAGAACATATATGGTAATTATATATATTTTATATATACATGTTATACATGTTTATGAATATTCATGCGTGTTTATGTATGTTTATACATATTTATACATATTCATGAAAAATTTTTTAGAATCAAAGAAGGAAATATTTGAACATTTTTTCTTACGTGTGGCAAAATTGTCCTCTCCTTTAAAAAAATTCTGCAGACACTCGTGGTTATAAATGTGAGTCTAAAGCCCTAAACAATGCGAGGCAATAGCAATAACGATAGAAATAGCGATGGTAATAGCGATAGCGATAAGAAACAGAGAAATCCAACATACGAGAATGCATATATCAATGCACATATTTAGGAACACGAAATAAGGATATAGCGATAAATTTCCGATGAGTTGGGATTCTGTGTCTATCGCCTTATAGCCTATCAATCAGCGTCCAGATTTTTCATTCTGTTTATATGTGCTATAAGGTATGGTCAACGCGATGTTGCAAAAAAGCTTTGAAGCGTTTTTTAATTGGTCAGTTTGTATCCATACAGCATATAATTTCCAGTAATATCGCTGCAATAACGGTGCAATATTGCTGCAACATGCAATACTGTTGTAATGTTGCAGCATTGTTGTAACTTTTATGTAGAGATAAAATTCTTTCTTCTAATTGGTCCATCAAATGCTTCAAAGCATTTGTAGCGAGACTTTGATCACAGCCATAATCTTGAAGCGGATGGAAGAATATTCTACAGTCTATATATGAAATCAAATTGGTTGGCATTTTTTATTTCTTTTGCAGCATTGTGCAAGACAAAAATTATATATCATTTATTTTTATAACATTCTATTGTATCGTATTGCTATTTTTATCACTTCGCATTGTGTTTAGGGTTTTATCTTTTCTCGAGAAATACATACTCTGTATTAAAAGGAGCATATTTTAAGAGTTGAAATTGTGATTATGTGTCTCTATTAAACTGAACTTTTTCAACTATAAATTAATGGGAATAATTGGATGCAATTACTCGTGATTTTTTTCGCATTTTTTAAAAAATGACATTACGAGTATGTATTTAGAACTTTAACTTTCGAAGTTTGTGCGATTACAATACATCAGCATTAGCCAGAAAACGAGAAAATTTAATTTTCGTCTTAACTTTAATCATTTTATTCGTTTTAATCATTTTATTTCGTCAGATTGTCTCGCGTTGCGTCGTCTCGAATCATAATGACATCGTAGGTGCACGCAATCGCATCACGCGCGACGCAACATATGAAAGTTTTCGTAGCGCGATTCAGTGTTTATTATTCTCGCTCTGTATCTTATTATTACAAATTTTATTCATTAAAGAGTTTTTCATTGACAGAATTGATGCGCGCATTAAAGCTGTTGTACATTATTCTAATTAAAATGTAAAAGTGAAATATCTCAATTGATAAAATACCTTTGTATATTTTATCAAATAGCACAATAAAATGTATTGAATATTTTGCGATTTAATTCGTTTCTAAATTTCTATTAAACGTACATCTTATTTATGTCGATTTGTGTACAACGGCTTTAAAGTGCACTGAATGCGCATTAGTTCTGTCAAAAATGCTAAGAGTATTATAACAAGTACGAGTTTTTATCGGGAGTGCCGGTTAAGGTAATATTTCATTTGTGTGTTTTTATCGTACAAAAAATTTTTCAAGCCAGTTAATTGATTATGGGATAGAGAGATTCGAGGACCTCTTTGTTCTGTACATATTTGTCGTACGACAAAAACGCACAAATGAAATAGTATCCTTACAATCACCGGAATGTATTGATCGTGACAGGTCCTCGGAAATAATGCCATTTCACCGATAATAATCGACGCAGCACCGGAGTTCAAAGATGGTTCAATTTCAGTGAATACAAATTTCAACGTTACTTGCGAAAATAATTTGTTTGTGCAAAAAAATGGAAAATGGTATACATAAACAATAAGTTATAAGAAAGTTAAATCATCGTAATATGAAATGTGTCTTGTAAAGTATCTTTCAAGATTACTGAAGTCAAAGTAAATAAACATATAATAGAGATATTCGTATATTTATTTAATATAATATAGCTACAATTGTGTAATACATAATGTTCTCTCATCTAATAATAAAATTTAATTATTATCATGGTTACTGCGAAAGGATAGCAATGCTTCTTTTATGTACAATTTTTTACACACATCACATATCATACTTACAATTTTATCTGTTAACTCTCTGACATACAACATGCAAAACATTCCTAATATTCCTAATGATTGGAAATAATATCGATATAATAATAAATCAATACAATAAAGAGAATTGATTAACTATTTATTTAAAATTTACTCATTTTTAATGCAGCAGTCTCAGTTTTAATTTTATATATATATATCTACACACACATACACACATCACGCGTGTGCGCGCGCACACACGTTCGTAGTCATAAAATTAATGTTTTTTTAACTTAAAGCTATAAAGATGAAATGTTATAATACGTTCAAAATATTGAATGGTAACATATATTTGCCTCAAAAGCAATATAAAAATATTGTGGTATCTTTTAATATTACATTGGTTGCTTTTCAATTGCTAATCACAATTAACACAAACATACACAGGAATGCACAAAATACAGCATTGTGCATAATTCACTTGGATAGAATGTGTAACACTATGCACGGTTTCAGATAGTTAGATTAAATGTAGCTTTTTTGACTTGTTTTGAGTGAAAAAAGCCAAAATATTGTCTATCTAACATCCTCCAACCTCATTTATAGCTGCCGTAATTAGTAACATATATGCAATTGTTACTAGAAAATCCAAGTTTATAGCGAATTTGATATTAAACTAGATTAGTCCATTCTAAAAGCTTTATATGAAATTAGCAAAGTTAAATGTAAAAGCTGTGTGTATGAATATTTTGAACAATTTAATGTCCAATAATGATGTCACATTATTTAATAGAGCATACATGCATTATTTAATTATCAAAGTTGATTATTTTTATTATAATGCCACTTTAGATACTTTATAAAAAGCAATTTTTAATGTATACTAATCCAGCAGTGTGAGTGAAATTCATCACTGTTAATTACAGTTAACTCTTGGATTGAGTATGAATGTGTAATGTTATGTTGATGATTACAGCAATTGGAACACAATTTGTGTTATTATATGCAACGAAAGTGTCCTAGTGATTTTACAATTGAAAAGCATCCATTGTGTACAGTCTATATGCGCACAATGTTACATTGTATGCAGTCTATACTAGTTACTTATTAACAATCACACAGTAACAATCTAGAAATTAATGCTTATATATACGAGGTGCTTATACATGATCACATATATTCGGAATATTGTAGATATTTCATGTTGTATAAAATAATGTCACAGTGGAATGTTTACTTAAATAATAAGAACATAGCTATTTGTAGTTAACATATATACGTGGCAGTATACAATAATTTAATATTTTGCGAATCAAGGAGAATATACGGCAACTGTGCACTTGAATATCGCTAATTATTCTACAGTAAAATAAAAATCATCATGAATATCGACAAATCATTATAATAATGCAAATAAATGTAATTCGTTAGCTGCATACTGAATAATAACATTGTCATTAATGCAGAGCATTTGATCAGATTACCGTAATGATGCATTATGAGGGATTATCAGTGGATCTATTAGAGATAGGATAATCGAAGCACATTGTTGCTAGTGAATCCGCAGCATATTTTCGTTCTTGCTGTGTTGTTTTTAGCCACTGTTTATGCTCGCATAAGTATGGATATAAAGGTACTACTAACACGCTAATATCGTCCACCGATGCTATAGGTGAGGATTTTTCGTCCGAATCATTAGGATTTTCCGGTTTTCCCATCCATACTCTACCGATTAATCGACCTCTTGCTGCTTGCACCAATTCTTGAGCACCCATCGTGAGTCTGAAAACCAATAGATACATTATAGTTTATTGTAAATTAACTTTTGCATATAGATTTTGCGATGATACCTATATTCTAATGATGGAGTATCAGGTGCAAGAGTCTTTCTAAGTATTGCTGCCGCTGTTTTATCTGATACTACATCCCAAAGTCCGTCCGTGGCGACAATAATACAATCTCGTTCGGTGAGATTGCAACTGTCCAGATCCAAAGATTGTACTTCAGGTTGTGATGATAGGAATGGTTTGATATTAACACCGGTATTTGCTGCTTTCAAACCATGATCTCCAAAGCCTCTAGTCACGCCTATCGTTCCCATTACTCTGCTCTGTATGTTATAAATAATTAATTTATATATATCTATATCATAAACAAGAGAGCATTTTTATATAAAATTATAAATTATTGCTGAGATATATGACAATGTACCCTTTTTCCATGACCTGAAATGAGCGGTAGTTTTAAATCTGGATGTGTTAAAGTTTTATATGCCCAACCTGTCATAAAAGGTTCTCTATATAAAACCAAAGATCCCAATTCCTTTTGCAACGGTCTTTTTCTAAACTCCAACGGAGTAAAATGACCTTTGAGCAACTCATTACTTCTTAAAAAACCTAGAGCTCTAACACGATTTGATTCAGAATCTGGAGTATGATCTCTAGTAAGAGCACGTTGTTCCTCTCCCAAAACTAATACGGCCCTGTAATCATTTAGAAACAATTACATAAATATTTAATCTAAATATTTAATCACATAATATACTATCCAGGAAACACTAACTAAGAATACTGTTAGTTATAATTTTCCACAAGCGTTTTTTAATAATTATAACACTTAATAATTGCATTATTCAATTGGGAATTATAACTAACTGTTGCTGTTGATGTTTTGAGTATATGTATACATACATAAATTATAATATACATATTATATTATACATATATAAATTATATACCTTGAATCACCAGCTCCTGCTGCATAAAGTCTTCCATTAAGAAATAAAATTGTAATAGCGGTACAACCACCACCACCATTTTGAGCTTGCATCTCCACCATTTGATCCATTTGTCTATATGCTAATTCTATAGCACCTGTCACTAGATCTCTACCCTTTATCAGTTCATTTTCATCTTCATTTAATAACATGTTGCCTGGTATAGCCAGTAACCTTTCCTATTTTTAAATATTAATATGAATATCTTACATAATGTACATATGAATTATTTTGACAATAATTTTTTCAAAGATAGCACACACAAGTATTATCCTGTGTAGATGTAATCTTGCTGTAAGAGCCACTTGATATCCTGCATGTCCATCAAACATTGAAAACATGACATAAGGCAATGTAACATTAACATCTAATAATTTCAAATCTCCACGTGTTGCTGAAGCTTGATCCTCATTCCAAGTACTCTTTCCAGCGTTTATACATTCTGCATAGCCAGCACACCATGGCAAACGGCTAAGATCTCTTGGAACTATTATAGGTCTTACTCTGTGATCTGCACTCACCTATTAATAAACAAAAATAAACAATCATTCATTTAATACAAATATCATTATAATCATATTATAAGAGTTAAAAAATACATAAATCAATTTGTTGTATAATTCATATAAGGATTCGGAAATACCTGCGTTTCCTCAGCTGTCAAGCCTAGAAAACTTGGACGGCTATAAGGTTTATTTTCTACTTCTACCACATAATTAGAATTAATATAGTCTGTCATCATATCATTGTCGGAATCATTAGGGTACTGTAGGCCAAGCTCGCTTGCGCCTACAGCACTCATTAATACTGACTTAAAGCGATTCAACATTTTTGTTCCTTGAGTTACACAGGTGCTAGGCAAAGATATGTGACTGGCACTAAACTTGACAAATAGTATCATAAATACTCAATCAGCATAATTATCAAAGTTTCATAAATATTTGTGTCTGCACTGAGATAACGATATGTGATATATGATAATTTTCAAAACTGATTAATTTTTAACTGGAAACTTGATTATCTGTCAAATGCCTGTCAAAGACAAATGCTTCCATTATAAAAATCCATTTAAGATAGAATTTCTCTATTTTATCATGAAACATTTTAATTTCTTTAATACGGTAGTACTTACTGTGAGCGAGCATTCAGCAATTATACTTAATTAATATCATTTTGTTGACAAATAGTTGTCAACGGTACAGGTTATATTGCATTATGTTGCATTGAAATGTGACAGAGAGTTGGCACGTTCATTTAGTGACATCTATACGATGCCCTTAGTAAATCTTTATCGGATTGCGATGATGTCGTTGTCGAATGCACCAAATGATGGCGCATCCCGTTTAAATCGCTATCACATCTGTCACAATTCGTTGTAAACAATGCACACAAGAATTGCTAATAATGCGAATTATAATTGTTAACAAGAAATAAGCTATACTATTTACGTTGTATCTAATAAATAAAGTAAGTATTATATGTAATTGTAAATGGTGACAAGTGAAATTTCTATTAGTTTTGTTTTTATACAGTGACAAGAATAACCTAGAAATAGGTTATTATTGATTCGATCTTTTATTAAATTTACTTTTAATTGTATTTTTTATAGAATTTTCCATGTAATTTTCCTTTTCTTTCTCTAGTTTCTTTTTTACATGATTTATTTTTTAACAAAAAATGTAAGATAATGTAACAGGATTGTGTGAAGTGTCTATTAATTTATATATTTTTCAGATAAAAATATTAGAAGAGGGAATTGTTTTACAAGTTAAAGTAATTAATTTCAATATTCATTGATATTCAGATTAAAGCAATTATTTCTTAAATAATATAAAGATGTCTAAAAATAAAAATAGCATAGGCAACAATAAGGTATTTATCATTAATTATATATTTATAGAACATTTTGCTTTTAATTATGAAAATTTTACAAAAGGATTTTTAGTGCACATTATTTTAAAGATAATTTTATTATTAGGAATACAGCAGTGCATCTTCTTACACATCTTCGTCGTTATCGTCAGACGAAGAAGAGATTGATGCAAGAGATTTAAAACCAATTAGAGAATATTTGTCTGATCGTAAAATACTAGCTCGACAACTTTTTAAATCTGTTAAGCCAGAAAAGATTCGTCTCATGCTACCACAAGTTCTTAAAGTGAGTTATGAAATATTTAAACTAATAATAGTTATACGAAAATATTCTTTTAAACACAAATAGTATATATATTATTCTTATACAGTATATGGATTTAAGTGAACTTGAAGAATGGTGTGAAAGTGAGTTAAATGGTATGTCTAAAGCTCGAATATTATCTATATTAAATGGCAAACCTATGTTGGAGTCCTCAGACACAAATGAAGATTCTGATGATTCAGGTATATAAATAAAAATACTAGGTATTTTTAATATAGAATGTAAGTTTTATGGAATAAACTGCTCATTTATAATTTCCTCTTAATAGGCCCTTCCTTAGAAATCATTTCCGATACAGAGGAATGGTTAACCGATGATGATTCGTCTAAAAAGGAGAATGGTACGAAAGGAAAATTAAAAAAAGATAAAACAAAAATTAAAGGAAAAGCGCCAATTAATAAGAAAAGTAATGTAAATAAACCTAATGTTAAAATAAAATCTAACATTAAAAGCGAAAGTAATGATAAAATTGAAAAAGTTAAAATTAAAAGGGAAGATGATAAGGATAAAGGAAAAGAAGGAGACAGCTTGTTAGATTTATTAGAACTAGAAATGCGAGCTCGCGCAATAAGAGCTTTGATACGAAAAGAGGAAGACATAATTCCTTCTAACTTATCACAAACAAATGATACTCAAGCAATAGAAAATAACATTAGCATAGATGACAAAGCAAAAGAGAATTGTCGCAAGCAATTAGAAAGAATTATTAGTTCTCAACAAAATATTAAAGGTGAAGATGAAGATGTTGTTTTAGTAATTCCTAACCCTGCTCCAATTGTTGAGTTATTGTCTAGTGATAGTGATAGGGAAGAAACACAAGTGAATAAAGAATTGCAAAACGATGTGTCAAAAGCCGGAAAATCTGTGAATAATTTAGGTGAAAATTCTATCAAAATCAATTCACAAGATTTGAAGGAAAGAAAAGAAAATGAAGGAATAATAGAGATACATAGTACAAATATTTTAACTAAAACACATCTAATTAATACAAGTGAAGTAATAATGCCCGAAAGAAATGTAGATATAAAAAACAATATATTATCAATATCGATTTCTGCAGATAATGTTGCTGAGAGACGGAAAAAATCGAAGAAAAAGTCACGTGGAAAATTACAACTTGCTTCTATTATTACAAACTCTTCAGAGTCAGCACAAATTAACGTTACTGAGATTAATGAGGAATCAAGTGATAAAAGTGTTAAATCGAAATTAAATCCTTCTGATGAAAATGAAATTATCATTGAAGAAGTAGATGAGATAAAACAGAAAATAACAGAAGAAAGTAAAGTTGAAGAAGAGAGATCAACAGATATAGATGATATTGATTTAGATGATTACTGTGAAGTCATGGAAATAGACAATAGTGATGAAGATAAAAGTCAAGATAAAATTGTCTCTTCTCAGCAAGAAAATGAGCAATTTGTATCCAAAACTATTTTGTCAAAATCGGATTCAACAGAAACTTGGGCTTCGCGTTATTATCAGACTGACGATGTTCAAAATGTAATAAAAGAATCGAAAATACAATCTGAGATTCGGAAACGTTTGCGGGAACGTCAAAGATTATCTAAGCTGAATAAATCACCAAACTTATCTGTACAGCCATCGACTACGGATGCAACTGTTACATTTGAAACAGCTCCAACAGGATCAGTGGAGGAATATTTAGCTTTGAAGCGTGCAATGAGTACAAATAATAGTGACAGTGATAATACTACCATGGAAATACAATGTACTAGTAACATTAATAACGATATCATGCAAGATAATAATCCTGTAGTTATTAATTCTAACAGTGATATTGAAACAAAAGAAATTTTAGAGCAAGATGAAAATAATTCTTCCCACGAATGTACAGATAATGTACAAAAAGCTGCAATTTCCGAAGCTATTATTGTCAAACCAGCAGAAATAATCGCTGATACAAATAACGATGCACAATCTAATTGAATCCATTCTTCAAGTTTCTTCAATATTAACATATAAAATAAATGCGCATTTTTAAACAGATTTTTCAAAAATTATACAGATAAGTATTATATGTATTGTTGTATGCATATTGCTGTACAAAATGATATTTGAGAATAATAGAATTTTCAGATATATTTTTGGTTTATTACATAATTACTTTGCTATATATTACAATAAAAATTCAAAATCATTATTTAAGAAGTGTTGATATTTTATAAATATTCTAACAATGATTTATTTATACAAATAAAAAGCGGTACAATTAAGTAATATATGTTAAATTTATATACTATATAATTATATACTATATACTATATAATGGGATTTTTTAAAACCTATACTTATCGCATCATTACTGAAAGATTGTTAATTCATTTTAATTATAATTGAAAAATTTCATTATTATAAATTACAAATAAAATTTAATTTGCTCTTTAACGAAATTACCGATTATAACTTCGATCACATTGTACAATTCAGTATTTAATGAAGGCCATTGATTAGTTATGATATTCATTAAACCATTAATTAGACCAGTCATGTTTACAGTGATTTGACCACGTTTTATTTGGAAGTTCTCCAAACTCATGTTGTATTCTTCATTATAATCATCATAATCAACATTTAGTTTCGCCGCTATTCCTAATCTATTAATAGCTGCGAATATGTTGCCTTTAAAGATGATTGAGCCAATTATAAGCTGTACATTAAATATTAATATTAAAAAAAAGTTGAATGTTTTTATGCTAATATTTTGTAATCATTAATATCTAGTAATTTATAAATCTAACCTCATAATTACACTTTAATTGAAGTTTGGAAAATCCAAAGTTAGCTCTTATACTTTTTGTCTGTCCTGTGAATATAGTTGCATTTCCCATTCTTTTCAAACTTGACAAATCTCTGAAAAGTTAATTATTTTGCTGAAATAGATAATTCAATAAAAATATTGTACAAAAAATTGTACATTCATTTTCTCAATTGTGACTCGATCATACGTATAATGTTGTAATAGTGCTGACCTTAAAATTCCATTACTTATTTTAAAATAACCTGATATCTCTAAATCAGGAATGACAATTATAGATTTTCCGTTCTTCCTAATGTAGTCGTTCGCTTTTTTGATAAGATAGTCCACGGGCATGTTTATGTTATAAACCTGCACATAAAAATTTAGATTACTAGGACTGAAATATAATTTATAAATAAGAAAGTTAATAAGATTATGTCAATTCTTAGATTATTACGAATAATATGTGTTTATTCACATCTACATTTGATATTTTGAAGTTGCTCTTCATTTATTGTTCTTACCTTATAAAGAGGCTGATCCTTCGCATGAGATTGAATACATTGAATAATAGCCTCTTTTGCAGGATTTGATGTGCTAAAAGAAAATATGTTTAGTAAAAAACAAAAATTTATTGTTAAATTAAAAATGCCTAAAAGAATATGATTTTATGAAATCTAATTATTACTAAATATTGTATATTGTTTAATTTATTGTTTATTAGATTCATATATCAGTGCTTATATATCGATCAGCAATTGAAATCTCATATATTTTTAGCCGTTTTTAATTTTAGAATAAATTTTTCTTTATTTTAATTCTTTTTTTTAATCTAATAAATCTTATTCTATAAAAATATCTTAGTATTTTATTACCGTAATAAAATTTAATAAAAAGTTTATATCTTACCTATCTCTTGTATTCATTGTTAAAAATAAACGACAATTTTTGATTGGACTGTATAATTCTCTTGCTTAGTTTCTGTAATGATGGAAAGGCGAAGATAATAATTATTGGATGAGTGAACTATAATTATTTTACAAAACGAATAATCGCGTTCAATTTTCTTCCTATTTTTTGTTATTTAAACAATTATAGAGCGCCAACTTATTTGGAGCATATCAATTTTTTAAATGATACTATTAGCTAAGAAAGTTTTTCAGATGAAAAATACTGTTGGGTTACATCCTCACTGGATGTTCAGATGACATATATCTAAAGAAATATAATCCTTTGTGCGCGCGCGCGCGCGCGCGCGCGTGTGTGTGTGTGTGTGTGTGTAATTACTGACCTGGATATTGCAGGATAAATAACAGTAGAGTAATAAATTGATTGACAATGTATATTAAATTAATTATAATTTGATCAATTCAAACAATTCAACAATTACAAAAATATATAAATAAGGA
>Ga0157364_1007440_pt1 | contig 11340 bp, 3 predicted proteins | sample AttsexASBM2_FD_111476 | JGI IMG/M metagenome (GOLD analysis project Ga0157364, IMG submission 111476) | Fungus gardens microbial communities from leaf cutter ant in Ribeirão Preto, State of São Paulo, Brazil - Atta sexdens ASBM2 | ecosystem: Host-associated > Fungi > Mycelium > Unclassified ...
AGAAGGCCAAATGTTAACGCTTTAAAACCACAAAAAGGCGGGAAGATATATAAAATTTAAATTGTTATTTCGGTTGTATCAAATCTAAAGCTCAGAACTTTTTTGTACACCTAATATAAAGAAAATAAAATATTCTTCCGCAATGGGCGATTCTAGCCGTCGCATATGTCCCAACGATGAATATTCGTCAAGAAACACCAAAATATTGAATTTTAAGCGATCGCGCTTGAATCGCTCTCGATGCTTCTCAATCGCTTGAGAACTGCTTCACGCGAATCGTCAATGTTATTTAACATTTGTTCTCTGACCGGAAGCTTGACTGTATACCTGAGAATTTTGAGATACGTTGTCTAAAAAATGACGCTCGCAAATATTTTCTTCCATTGTGTAATTGCCCAATTGCGCAGATATATCGTCCATTTACTAGGCACGTGTAATTCCGCATTGGTTATAGATTGTGAAACGAATGAACCTTTGAGGCGATTGATATGGTGCTGCCAAAATTTAGCCCAGTTGTGTTTTCTGGAAAATTAGGTGCTTGTCTGAAGACTTGACCAACGCATATCAAATTCTAAAACAACTCCATTCCGATTAAAAGATCAATATCCGACAATATGTGAATCGCGTTGACCAAACGAATGTTGCGCGAAAATTTGTCCCGTTCCGAAGAAACCGCCGGAATCTTATCAGTAACCCGATCAGTCATGATGCATTCGATAACCGCGGTACGAGTCGCGATTGTAATTTGATTCTAGCCACGTGATTGGACGTGGTTACCGTGCCATTGACACCGGAAATCGAGACATTCAGTGGGTGCGTTTCTAATCCGAAAGATTCCACAAATTTCTTGGATATAAAGTTCGCTTGCGATCCGCAATCCAACAAAGTTCGGCACGCCCTGCGCGAGTCATCACTGTCGCAGACGAGTACAACCGCAATCGAAAGCATGACTTGTTCGCTATTAGGATCCCGAAGCATGAGTCGCTAGGACGGAAGAGGGAGGAGTTGTCTTAGATGTAACTTTCTCGATATTGTTAGTCGTCTCCGCGGAAAGCATATGAAGCAGCATATTGTGTTTCGCCTGGCAGACCGTGCATTGATTGGAAATGCATTTACTTGATACATGAGAAGAAGAGTACAAGCAATTGACGCAAAGTTTGCTATGAATTTCCGCGGCCCTTTGTGATACCGGGAGTGCCAAGAAGTTTTTGCAGTAATAAATAATGTGAGCGTCTTGACAGAAGTAGCATTTAAGTTTAACGATGGCGTACACGAAAATGATCGCTTAACATTTGACTACGATTTCGTTTCGACTTTCTTTGCGGGAGTGGTACTAACCCTTGTGGCAGCCTCGAGCACCTAACATCGATGAGTGAGATAAAATCTACAACAGTTGTTTAAGCAACGGCTCGTAAGCTCGTTGCCCGTTAAGGAAGTTTCCCACTCACGTAATATGAGTCAAGTTTAAAGGTTCCCAGTGCGTCGTGGGACGATCTTCTCGTGCTCATTCTGACCTTTAAACTTGACTTTCGCAGCGCCGTCAGAGATCCTTCTGAGATCGATTGAATTTTCCTTTGCCATAGTCGGCAAATCCATTATAGCCTTGACGTGAGTTTGAAAAATTACGCGCTTGTTATCATATCGGTCCCTGAGAACTTGATCACATGATGTCGTAATTAGCGTTCGACAATTCTAATAAACTGATTACAGCGTTTGTATCACCGGTGAGGGCTCGTAGATATTGAAATCTTTGCGTATCTTTGAGAACGAGGTGTTGGAGTGGATAACTGAATTGAATGTATCGAAAAACGGGAATCATTCAATCAATTATATTTGCCGGAAAATGTTGGTAAACTTGGGCAATCGATGATTCGTAATATCGGTGAAAGGGAAATGAGCGGATCTTGGCGCATAGAACGCTTCCTTGAATTCGTCTCGATTACAGTCTCTTCGGCCTCATCCAACGATTCTAGATGCGATTGTACATCGTTATACTCCGCCCAATAGTGTTCGCCTTCCGCTCTTCGAGCTGAGTCACTACGACGGGTTAATGGCGGCAATTGACTTTACATAAGTTCTGATACGCCTACATAATGCCTTTATGATTGCGCGCTGTCGCTTAAATATCGTCGCTTCTGATTAGTCAACTATCTTGAATGCAAATTCGAACGCGTGTGCGCAATGGATACGGTGAAGGAGACTTGATTGACAACGAAGACAATGGTCTTCCTTACCTTGTTACGCATGTAATTAATTTTAGAAGGGCAATAGATATTAGATGCCTCCCAGCGTTGATGGACGAAAATGTTCTTCTCGCAAATGTTGCGCCATTGAGGGATGCCTTCCGTTGCATGTCATTTGAATTGGGTCTTGTTTTCCGCCGTCGACAGGATTCCGCTCGCAAGACGTTGATACTGCGTCAGGATATGTAATGAGCCGAGCCGTGTCTCTGACGCGATGTTTAGCAGACCTTGCGGCTACTTTTATTGAGCTGTGTGCTGTACGCTTGCCTCGTGTCGATGAGATAACCTTGTTTGACTGTCAAATTGCTGCTCGCCACTGAGGCCAAATATTTAACAATATCCGGCTTGAAGGACCAAAGAAATGTATGTTGGCGATCTTGCTGTGTGCAAGATGGATTTGTGGTGGCACGGCCATGCGATCATCATCCAAGCATTCCCCACAATATGATTGCTTCGAGGACACTTGGTCGAGAAAAATGAAATTTTCCTTGCTTTCCAAACTTTATTTGAACAGACTTCAGATGCGGGCGAACGTATTTTACAGAAGAAAAGATCTCAACAGATGCGGGATAAAATTCTTTAACACGAAGCGAGACGCGCCATCGACTAAAAGAACAGCCATGATAATTTGAGTGTTGCTAATTAATTACGCGCATTTAACGATCGACATCTCGTGAATTGATCGATTCTTTATCAGGCGATGTATCTAGAAGTATCTAGAAGCCGTAAATGAATACCGAACAACGTGTGCTTTTTCATTCTCGTACATCAAAAGTAAAATTATTAGATGAATATTCTTTTTGCTAATTAATGGTGGTTAATTAAAGCAATTAATAACAATCAAATGTGTTTCTTTAGATATAAGTTATTAACGTATTTTTTAATTATAATGTTCAAGTTGCTATTTTATTTACGGTTTATCAGTTATAAAAAAATATTTAGTCAACACCGATACAGCTTGTTGGGCCCAATATCCCATCATTAACCTTCTTAGCTGCAAATGAAATCTTTTTTCATCGATGCTTTTTATTCTAACGATTAAATATACATTTTACGTTAATTATTATTATATCCTGCTTAAAGAATGGATAGAACTGAATCAGATGTTATACAAAATTTAATAACTTTATACCATAACCGACAGTTGTATACAATTATATCCGAAGCGCTAGCGGAACTTCATAACATTTCTATTATAACTAATAAAATTGTGTCTATTTTACTTCTATGAATGTACAATGACAAGTTTATATTTTGACCAATATGATTTTAATTATACATTATATTTGTTTGAATAAAGAATTAATAGAATTTTATCTAAATCAATACATTTTAATAGTGAATATTATGAAAGCATTTAAACCTTATCTAATATGATATTTCTGATAACCGATTTCTAATCTGAATTTTATTAGATAAACCTGATTAAATCAATGCAAATGAATCAAGTTTTCCTCATTAATTAGTAAATCATAGTGCATTGCGATACTGTGATTTTAATCCCATCATGTTGAAACTTGATTTCCGAATGGTTGTTATTTCAAAGAACAATATGAAAAAACATTTCACCATCTTTTTCTAACGGAAATATTTACTTACTTAATACAAATATTACAATAAATATTACAATAATCTGGATTTTCTTATTCAATATGATAAAAAACGTCAGAAAATTAGTCTTCTAACGAGATACAGTATTAGGCTGCTGAATACTATTAGGCTGAAAAAAAGATTAGAACACTACAGGATATTTACACAAATGAATCATGATTTTGTTATTCAATATGATAAAAGTCGGACAATTGGTATTCAATCAGATAGAATGCTATTTTATTGAAGAAACAAGTTCGGACGCAACAGAATATTAGCATGAATGAATCGGGATTTTCGGATTCAACATAATAGGAATCATCAGACGATCAGTGTTCAACGAGATACAAGTAGTGACATTTTCTCGAGAAAATGAGTTGGGACACGATAGGATATTTGCATAAATGAAGATTTTCTGATTCAACAAGATAATAACAGTCAAACAATAAACACTTAAGCAATTAAGAGCCTAAATTCGCAGTAATTGGAGCGATTATATCAATATATATTCAACAAATATTACATATATATACAATAACAAATACCGAACATTTCGGCTTAGCCATCTTAAGCAGTCTAGTATAATGAAAATGATGAATAATTCCAAACATTTTGATAGTCTCGTATAATACAACTTTCTTAATACAATTCAAGTCGCAAATCAAAATAATCAAATGCAGCAAAGGAATCTCCCAGATTACCAAATCTGAAGTACGTAACCGTCATTTAGCTGTTAGACTAAGTGCAAACTAAATAAAAAAATATAATGTATATAAGACAGTTATCATAAAGAAAGATCACCAATTTATTATGGAAATTTACCTACTGCACTCCATAACTGCACAATGAAATATTATAAATTAAATCACGATTGGCAAAAAGAATATCACAATGTCAAGCATCTTTAGTGACATATTCACAATGTCAGAGCAGAGTCACGTATGTAAATTAACATGAAAGACTAAAGACTAAATATTATAAATACGGATATAACAATATCAAGAAAGTAAATGTTGAATAAAAAAAATATTATATGTAGATAGAAAATTAAGTACAGTCAAATGATCCTAACCGTTAATATTTATTTATTATGTTCGTATAAGCATGGCATTAAGAAAAAATAGTTTGTGAATTTGTGGAATATTATCATCCCAACTGAAATCCAATTTCTATTACAATTGCGGAGCAATTCTTCGTTACTATCTTTTGATTTGAAAAAAAGTTGTTTTAAACTTATTAAGTTGATTGAAAATAATGTTAAAAGACTAAGTAACTTTAGTTTGCTAGATTTTAGAAATCGTTCAATCTCTGTCATACAAAAAATTGCCTTCACGAAACCGGTAAACCATTTTATTAATAGAAGAACTAACCGTTTTACTTAAAATGACTAAGAGTTTTATTTAAAATTTTACTTAATTTAATTTTACTTAAAATGACTAAGAGCAATCAAAAAATATTATTTACGAGAGCAGCTAAGAGTAATGTGACTGTTGCTATAGACCAAGACGAATACAAACAAAAAATGCTCAACATGTTAGAAGATAGTAATACACGGTGATTAATAGGGATCCAACAAGGAAGCTCACTGAATAATAAGGATCTTATTAACGAAATGAAAGAATTTGGGTTTCATCAATTCAATCATGTGCAAAAAACTATATTGCAATAATGGTACTTCCCAGATCCTATAGACTCCCAAAGCTTCATAAGAAGGATTACCCGTTGATTTATTTCATCAGTTGATAACCCTTTATATACAGTTTTGTTTTTGCACAACATAATCAAAGATAACATTCCGAAACCGTAGTTTCACATTGATGCTAATAGCTTCAAATTAATAGAAAAATTAGATAATCGTTCTTTAAATAATAATACTCATTAATTTCACTTAATGCAATATCACGAACATTCCACTGTGAAAAATGTGTCAGATAGATAGCCTTTTATTTTACGTTTTTGCAGTATATCAAATGACGAATTCATTCACAAAGCTTTGCGGTTAGTACTAGACTCTACTTTTTTTACTTTTGACGATACAACTTACATTCAGAAGTTCGGAACACCCATGGAATCGCCGTTGTCCCCCATCAGATTGCAGATTTGGTTATGGAAGATCTAGAGAACGAAGTTTTGAGAAGATTTAGAACTACCATTTTAATACAGATATGTGTATGACATCGCGATTGCTGTTCCTAATCACTTAGTTGATAAATTTTTGGAGATATTTAACTCGTTACATCTAAGATTATAGTTCATGTTAGAGATTGGTGATAATTATTTGAATTTCTTGGATGTGACTATAATTAATGCAAACGAAAAATTGGAATTCAATTTGTATCACAAACCGATTTTCTCGGGCACCTCAGTTTCTTATCTCTCCGCTCTCACAAAAGAGAGGTGTTCTAATGAGCATGATTGACAGTCTTTTTTACTTTTTCATCCGAAATGGAAAATTTAAATTTTGTTATTAAATTTTTTTTTAGACAATGATTATCCAATCAAATTTATCTTTGACACTATTAATATAAAATTAAGATCTCTTTTAAAATGCACAACGTTAAAACAAATAAATCTAACAATAATGAGACTGAAGACAAAATAATTTCTTGGTTTATTTTTTTTACCTTTTTTACCGGATATTTATGATAAATTTAAAAACATTACTAAGAATTTTAATGACAGATTATCTTTTTTTAGTTTAAATAAACTTGGAATCATCAAAGCTCAGAAAGACGTTCTACCACACGATTTTAAGAAAAAAAATGTTGTATACAAAATTAATTGTAAAAATTGTAATGTTTCCTATGTAGGATAACGGGTCGTAAGTTAAAGACTAGAATTAATGAACACAATAATGATATTAATAAAAAAAAGTGGTAATTTATCTATTATTTTAGAAATAGATTAGAATTTGATCATGAATTTGATTGGATTAACACAAAAATTTATAATAAGATTTTTTTGGTAAAAGATTGGTATCAGAGATGCTCAATATTAAAATGCAAGAGAATGGATTAAATTTGAAAAATCAGACACAAAATTTTTGCACTATGCTTATACTAACATAATAAATAAATTTTAACTCGGTTTTGGAATCATTTGACTTTATTTAATTTATTATCTACGTATTTTCTTCATTCTACGACTTTACTTTCTTGACATTGTTATTTCCGTACTTAGAGTATTTAGTCTTTCATGTTAATTTACATACGTGACTCTGCTTTGACACTGTGAATCGCTAAAGATGCTTGGCATTGTGATATTCTTTTGCCGATCGTGATTTAATTTATAGTATGTTAGTTATTTATAGTATATAGTTCATTGTGCAGTTATGGTGGCAGTAGGTAAATTTAATAAATTGGTGATCTTTCTTTATGGTACCTGTCTTTCTTATATACATTATATTTTTTTTATTTAGTTCGTACTTAGTCTAACAGCTAAATGACGGTTACTTCAGATTTGGTAATCTGGGAGATTCCCTTGCACTCGATTACTTTGATTTGATGACTACTTGAATTGTATTAAGGAAGTTGTATTATACGAGACTACCAAGATATTTGGAATTATTCATCAAGAGATTTTATTATACTAGACTGCTGAAGATGGCTTGAATTAAGTCGAAATGTTTGATACTTGTTATATACGGGGTGTCTCAGACCATTCTTTTTATCTCCGCAGGATAAGATCCAATCAAAAATACGTTCAGACTAAAGTTGTGAGGTTTAAAAAGATATTTATCATATCAGTTTGATCTTGAGTAGAAATGTCAGATCAAGGTCATCGATTTTATTAAATGAAGCATTCTGCTTTTTATTCTAGAATCTAATAGCTGATGTCAAGAGCTTTCCAAAACTCTATAATAAACTTTTGGTTAAGTAAATCTCATACAATCAGAGAATATTTATCAGAGAATAATTAGAGATCCCACAAAAAGCTGACTAACGATTTACGTAGCATTCTTGTCAGATGGAGAATAGGGACTATATGGATAACACATTATACAGACGGTTGAATACTATAATACTAATGATAATTTTGCCAGAGCTTACCTAAATTCATAAACCGGGGAATTCACTTAGAGTCATCGTTTCTTCTATTAATGATCTACTATATTATTTCTCTCTTTTCTTACACAATATCATTCATGATAGTATTCCGGAGGTATCTAATCGAATGAAAAACAGTTTGCATTTAGTCAGCAAATTAAATGGATTGCGCTTTTAAACTTGATTATGTTTTAGCCTCATTGGACGATCTCATTATTTACTAATATTCCCATAGATTTGAGCCATGCCTTGGCTTAGTTTTTAATATGGGCCATTTAAATAAGCAAAGTGAATCTGAATCGTTACACGAATCCTATCTTTCTATTATATAATCTTTTTCCCTCTCTTAGTCATTTCCTCTTTTTTCTCTTGTTTTCCTTTCCTAACTATTTCCAATCCCCCACTTTTTCAATGATTCCTCACTCTGTGTGTCGCATCCAGACAACAAAAACATTTCTTCACAATACTTCTAAATTTTATATTCTTTTGCCAATGTTCGAATTAAATATTGTAAAAGTAATTTTGTATTAACAGATAAAGGAAGTTTTTTTTATCAGTGAACACTATAACATTATAATTATAAAGTAACTTTGACTATAAGTTCTAATTTATATTAATCTACAAACAGACTTTCATTGTTTCATATTCAATATCATTGTACTTATTGTGTTTTCATTGCTTTAGGTATTATGTTATTGTATGTTTTCTCGCTATTTTTATAGATCTTAACATGAATTTTAATTTACGATGCTTATGAATTTTTTGCGCCAATTGACACCAATATACTTTTATGATCTTGATTTCTAACCTATACGCTATATTGTTGCGGACGTAATATCAGATCCATGATAACAGGATGCGATTTTATAGATGGATTTACGAATTTTATATATTTGTTTTTTTTTGTATTATTTTATTAATTGATCCGTTTAATTTCAGTACATTAATTTAGTTTACCTGTTATATTTAAAAATTTGTTTTATATGTAACATTGAAGATGATGAGCCCCGATCGGGCTCAAAACGACGTCTGTTATTAGCTTTATATCATAATTATATTTGTTTCCTTTATTTACGCATTTACATTTTTTGATTCATAGCCTTTCTAAACTTTTATTTTTAGAAAAAAAGATGTTTCATTTAAAAAAATTGATGTAATCTTGATTTGACCTTGGCAAAGCCACTCAAGGTGATATGATCAATAAATAGATCTTTTTAAACTCTATAACTTTGATCTGAATATTTTTGATTAAATCTTATTCTGCGGAGATAAAAAGGATGGACGGGTGATCTGAGACATACTGTATACATAATATTGAGAAATATATGTTGATATAATCATTCCAATTACTGCGAATTTAAGCTCTTAATAACTCGTCTTTTATTGTTTAATTTTTATCTCAAGAGCCCAATTTTAATTATTCTTTGACAATAACAGTCGTCGGAAAATCAGTATTTAATCAGATACAGTATTAGACCGTCGAAAAAACGAGTTAAAACACTATAAAACATTTACATAAATGAATCTGAATTTTCTTATTCAACATGATAGAAATCGTCGGATAATTAGTATTCAGTTCAACCAGATACAATGCTAATTTATTTAGAAAACGGATTCGGATAGAATATTAACATAAATGAAACGGGATTTTCGGATTCAACATGTTAGAAGTCATCAGACGATCAGTATTTAATGAGATGCAGTGCTAGTGTTTCTAAAAAACGGTTTAGAACACGATAAGATAAAGTAAGAAATTTAGAGAAAACAGGACAATAAAGAAGCTATCGGCATCAGAACTGTGTGGCTCAGGGGTTTGACGGAAGTCTATTATTGGAGGAGCTCAATTTCCGTAATGCCCTGATATTTTTTTCGTGTTGTCGCTTATTTCTTACAATACTTACATAAATGACAGAACGCTAGCATGAATGAATCAAGTTTTTCGGATTTAACTTAATAGGAGTCATCAGACGATCAGATTCAATGATATACAAGTAATAGTTTCTCGAGAAAATGAGTTAGGACACGATAAGATACTTGCATACTGAATCAAGATTTTCTGATTTAATGTGATAACGGTCATCGGACAATCAGTATTCAATAAGATATAGTATATTGTTGAAAAAAACGAGTTAGAACATTATAGAACATTTAGAAAATAAATTAAGATTTCCTTATTCAACACGATAGTAGTCGAATAAAAAATTCTATATGTCCGATTTGTACGATCACAGAAATGAAATTTGAATCAAATCCCCTATTTAATGTAAATACTGATATAAATAAATAACTTTTTATTAATATATATCTAGATAGGAAGAAAGAAATGAATATCGTATTAAAACGGATAATTTTAAAAAATCACGAATTTCGATATTGAGATATATATTAATATTTAAACAATGTGAATTATGACATTCAACCTAATACAAAATAAACTAAAATTCAGGATTTATTTTCATTAATCACGAGTACCTCTTTTATTATATATTGTGAAGGTTTTGTATCTGGATTTCACGATGTTAAGAAAAGTGAATACAGAAAACTGAAATTAAATCCCATATTCAATTTGATAAAAAGTTTTCCTATCAGATTCTATTTATTTTCTTGAGATAAAGAGTGAAGATTTTAGTTTTTTCAATTTTGTTAATTAAAGCATTTAAAAAGAGAGAATATTACAAATTATTATACTTAAGAAAATAATAAAAATTTGATTAATATACACATAATTCTTTCATGTTTTTAATGATACAATCTCAAACAATTATCTTCATGTTACAGTTGAATGTAATTCAACCTCAACTTATCTTTCAAAAATATAATATATCCTATAAGAACATATTGATCCACTTTGCATCCTTATAATTAATGTAATTTTTTTCTTATTTACGAAGTATATTAAAGATTTATAAATATTTTATTAAGCCAGATGAATATGCAATGTTTTAAAGCATTATCATTAGTCTATCACAATTGTGTGAAGATTTATAATAACTTAAAGAAAAAGTCACAACTAATCCCACTCTAACCTAATGCTTCCATCTTTTAATTTTTCGATGCATTTTCATGTTCTTTATCTTTTATCGAAATCACTTTTAAATCGTTGAAATTACTCTTTCGGAGCATGCTCCTCATGCATCTTTACAAGCAAACAATAATTTTCAGCTACATTTTTCTTAACAATAAACAATGCAGTAAAATTTCCCGCAAATGCTGTTTTTTGGCACAAAAGTCAATGTTTTCAATGCAATGACAAAAATGTCTATACATTCATTAAATGTCATATACTAAATATGAAAACTTGTGTATAGTATTCAAATACAACAGTTGCCACTGTAATTCTATGCATGTAGTACTTGTGACGACATCCTTTAGAAAACAACGGAAACTTATTCAACATCTAATACACACACACACACACGCACGCACGCACGCACGCACGCACGCCGCACGCACGCAAGCAC
>Ga0157364_1007441_pt1 | contig 11339 bp, 2 predicted proteins | sample AttsexASBM2_FD_111476 | JGI IMG/M metagenome (GOLD analysis project Ga0157364, IMG submission 111476) | Fungus gardens microbial communities from leaf cutter ant in Ribeirão Preto, State of São Paulo, Brazil - Atta sexdens ASBM2 | ecosystem: Host-associated > Fungi > Mycelium > Unclassified ...
ATAAGAAAAAAAACAAGAAGCAGAATCTTTGGTATTATAAATAACAAAATGTTATTTATATAAGTAAATAAGTTCCTAAATAAAGGCATTTATAAATGATTGTATGATTTAAATGTTTAAATGTATTGCTTAATGTTAGCATTTAAAATCTTTATTTTTCGATTTTCCATAATTGATAAAGTATCATATTCAATTCCTCTCAGACATTACATATATATATAGATAGACTCTATGTAATTAATATAATTAATTAAAGAATAAATCTTCCAAACATAAAAATACATAGAAAAAAGTATATAAAATAGTATGTTCAGATATGTCCAATAATTTTTCGTGTCTTGCTCGTAGCAAAAGTTAATGAGGTACGAGAAACCGGATTTCTAGATATCCGTACGGGGGTCTTAACGTTATACGACATTCACAGTCGTGTAACTCGCGCCAAGTAGCGACGTAATAAGGTCGATAAAACGGTGGCGATGGACACGAGAGTGGTCGAGGGTAAAGGACTCGGCGTGACGTTGGTCGTATCTGGGAACGAGTGCCGCATCTACGTTTACATACGACGACATCGAAAGCCGTGAGACCATCATTGCTAAAGTTATCCTTAGCTTCACGAATCTCTCTCTCTCTCTCTCTCTCTCTCTCTCTCTCTCTCTCTCTCTCTTTCCCTCTTTCTCTCTTTCTTCCGCGAAGAACCAGGACGACAGCGCGGCGTTAATCACGCCACGTGGATGGCCACGTCGAGCAGCGGAGGTGCGGGTCTCGTCGATACATCAACGTCCGTTAAATCTCTCCTCGTCCTCTTCCTTCTCTCAGACATTTACGCGAGGGAAACGCGATTTATATAGGTCGCCAAACTCATCGCTATTCTTTGCCGTACAAGCAGCACACAAACCGGTCGTTTCGAGATGTGGGAAGCTCACGTCATTTTGCTCGCACTCGTAGAAAAGCAATTACTTTTTCAGTGAATTTAATTTTCAATTCCGTTGTCAAGAATGACCTTTGTTTTTACTCGCGGTTAGTGTAGATGTATCTTTGCGCAATATCGCATCAAAGAAGAAATATTATTATTTATTATTATTAATATTTATTAACTCGGGAATAGTTACCTGAGGTATTTTTATACTTCAACGGCGTAAAAATGTGAATTGTGAAATATTTTGTATGAATGTTATTTATAATATTTTCGTTCTTTCTTAATAATTATTCTTTATAAATTTTTAAATATACAATTCCAAAAGCCCGTAAGTAAATATATTAATTTATATTATATTAATTAAAATTAAAATCTGTAATTTTTAGAGATATTGTCAGAGAGATCAAGATACTTAACGTGCTTATTCTATTTAAAATTTGTTTGGTTTCTACCTTTTTTAGAAAATTGTAATTAAGTACACATTCATAATCGAAAAATAATCAGTAACACACAATATGTTTATTACTAATACTGATTTTAATTGGGATAAAAACACCCGAGGTAATCATTTACATTAACAAAAATCAAGTGACTATTCTGAGATTAATCAAACGTTTGAAGAAGTATTAAATCGAAAGAAAATATTGTATGTATATATGAATTATTTCTAAAATTGATAAAAAGAAAGTATTTTGAAAAACACCGCCGCAATATTTTGTACAAGTATTCTGCATATCACATAGTATAACAGTGCTAAAATGTTATCGCCAGTGCGTTTCATCCCTTAGACGACACTCCGTTCGCCGGTTATACACCCGATCCCTTCATATCGTTTTCCCCCAGGGTATCCCGAGCATAAAGCTTTATGCACGCGTTTCCATCATACAGCTTGCCGATTAAGACGTCTCGGTGTTAAAAATGCATGCAATTAGCTGGCGGCGCGCTGGCTAAAGCGCCCTTTAAGGCTGCTTCTTCTTAACTGGGCGGGCAACGCTACCCCGTTTCCTCTCGTTGGGTGACAAAGTTACGATCTACCGGGTGTCGTTAATATCAGCGTCCCGGAACGAGCGGTGGATGGGGGCGGAGAGATGATCTGCGAGGCACGGGTGCCGTAACGCGATTTCGCCATGAGTTACGTAAGGCGCTCTGCGGGTGTTTTAAATCGATATGCAGACGGGGTGAGAGAGAGAGAGAGAGAGAGAGAGAGAGAGAGGCGAAGAGAGACAGAGAGCTAAGCTCGATCGCGCCTAACCTTGGTGTCTGCTCGTTCCTTGTCGACGATAACCATCTAACATTCACATTCTGGGAATAGAAGTAATAACCTGAAGTATGGAAAGCTTCAAACAGAAATCATAGACCAATCCAATGTCGAAGAGGTCGTTTTTTTCAGACTGATATTGGTTCTTAACTGTACACATGTCGCCAGATAATGGCGTTAAATCTCTACAGTTTAGCAGACAAATCCATTGAGTTTATTCGTGAGAATGTCGAATAAGAATTAATTGAAAAATAATCGATTGAAATTGAAAATCGAAGTATGACGTAATTTCTTCTTGGATGCATAAATGAAATTTCGTAAAGTGCACGAAAGTTTCGAAGAATCCGAATGAGAATCAGATTCGCCCCAATTCCATGGCGATAGACATCTGACCTCACTTGAGTTGATCAGCTCTCTTTCTCTCGATCACATCGATATGGACGACACGAGCGAGTCGTCTACAATGGGCTCGACACGAAAGATTTATGCGATAACGTCGATTACCTCGCGAGCCCTTCATTCATCATGGTGGGACCAGCACGACTGTCAAAATCGTTGACATTACATTGCATAGGTAATTCCATGTCACGAAACGAAGTGTCGCGATCTGCTGTTCGATGCAACGGATAAAGGAGCCAGCACACAATGCTGTATTCAGGCTTCGGTGGTTTGACACATTAAATGCCACACGAGGATTTTGATCAATTTCGCAACTGTAAGCTGTTGCAGTAAATGGATACTATTTATATGAAATATGATATTCATTAAAGTAAAATAAAATAATAATATTTATAGCTCCAGAAATAAATCCAAGTAACATACTTATATGTAAGCCTTCGCGGTTGTTGGTGCGTAAATTATGTATTTATAACGTGATAAAATATATTGAAAGAACAATTTTGCTAAAATATCTAGCTAACAATTTTAGTTAGATATAGATCTGAAAATAATTTTGTTGGACTATCAAAATAATTATATAGAAATCTCAAGTATGATAAACAGCTGCAAAAAGTTTTGACATTTTAGCAACCAGTCCTATATAATTATTTTAGTTCAACAAAATTATTAAATACTTCAGATTGTAGCTAACTAAATTTTTAAATACTTTAACAAAACCGTTCCTCCTATATAAACCGTTTTTCCTATGTATAATTCGCAACTAATTAAGATATACACAGAAAAAACGAAAAATCTAAAAATTTATTAGAAACAGATCTGAAAATAATTTTGTTGGACCATTAAAATTATTATGAAACATTTAAACTGATTATTGCTAGAATGTCAAAACTTTTTGCGGCATTGATTTATTACGCTTAAAATTCCTACAAAATTATTTTGATGGTCAATTTCAACAAAATTATTTTCAGATCTATAATTAACTAAATTTTTACATTCTTCAGCAAAAATCTCTCCTTGTATTTTGTTTTTGTCAAAAAGTTAAAGTAAACACGAACATTAATATTCTGAATTTGAGTCTTCAATATGCGGAAATATATAGAAGTCAATTAAAATTGTATTGAATTTATATGTACCTATAATTCGTACTTTATATTTGATCTTTACTACAGCCATTGATGACAAACGTAAATGTAGAACATGTACAAGCGAAGACTACAGTACCACATCATTTCACAACAATTAACGATTTCGAGAGTTCAGAGTATTACAGACATGACTTGACCGAAGGCAGGTGGAGGCGCAGGATAATTTATTGGAGAACGTGTTCCGACGTCGCGTTTCTCGTAATTCAGTTTGATAAATAAATGGTTGCCCCGGCTGTCTGCGTGAGCTCGCTATCGCGAACTCGGCTCGTTCGCCACGTTGACGAAACCACTCGTAAATGTCCTTCGACTAACGATACGGCGCTTCCGAACGACCGCGAGCGATTCGAGCGAGTCCTGATTGCCGCATATCTAAGAGTCATCACTTGTCCAATTGGGTTGTCGTAATATCCCGTGCTATAAATTTCGAAACTATTTCGAAATATCACACGACTGACACGACGGACAATTTAATCTTTTTCAAGACTAGCACAAAGCATGAGAAACTATTACTTCTTAATTAGTACTTCTTTTGAAAATTATTTTAAATATTTTTGGCCAATATTCATAGTCAGTTCTTACATAAGCTCGTCTTAAATACCATCTTGAAATGTCAGAATCAAAGAGTATTATAGCATCTTAAGACATTATTTTAAAATAAAAACGAATACTGTTTTGTCATTTTTTAAAAATATTATTGAATGATATTATTACGTATTTACGACAAATTTTCTTTTGCTATCCTTTTTTATCGTTATTTGAATCAAAAGTGGCTTGAATTTCCTTCATATAACGATTGGCAACTCTGCAAGACCGTCTTAGGTTTATTCTCCTTTTTATAAGGCTCTCTTTTTCTCGTGCTCTCTTCTTCGTCGTATGGCGAAGAGAATCGGATGACGCGCGGCGACAAGCGAGCGGATGAAAGGAGACACTAAAAAACATAGGAAAGACGACAGTAATCGCTTCTGATTATTGAAGCCACCAGCAGCATACTGTCCTCTTTGTATGAGGATCGGTCTGGGAAACCTCGCTTCGCCAACCACTAGGCATGCTCGATCACTATTGCTTTCTGTTAAATTGGCTTAGAACATGTCGTCTAAATTACAGTAAAAGCGCCTCCTAATCGATGCGGTCACGCAACGAATATTAGGTTCTGAAGTGTACTATTTGCCGATATGATGACATTTAATCGGTAGAAATGAAGTAGAAAAAGAATCAATTTATTCTGTCCAGGAAATTTTACCATTTTACGCGACAATGAACAAGTAAAGTGCTATTTAATAAGAATATCTATCTATCAATATAATACTTTACAATAGAAAAAAACAGATCTAAGAATATTTGTCTTATATAATCTAAGATGAGAAAAACATTTTTGTTTTCCGAAAATTTTTCTAGCAATTGCGTAAGCACAGCACTTAATTTTATAATTACTAGTATTAGTTTCTATCAAAGTTGATCCTCCAAAAAAAATCGATTGTAAATTGGTTATAGGATAAAAACTTGAAAAGATTTTTTGTCTTACACATTCAATAGTCTTGCATATGTACAGATAAAATAGTTAGATATTTTTATATCGCCGACGAAGTTTTTGTACAATAATTCCAATATTATGTACTAGAATTATGCGTATAAAATACATGGACATTGCATAGCCGAGTGATAACATTACCATAATCGGATTCAGGTGTCACGGCGCGTACGAGAAAATATCTAGTAGCGCATTATAAACTTTGGACACGCCTAATGCATGCGTGGAAGCCGATATGCCGTATATGCAGCATTGACAGTTTTTGTCTGGTGTCATTATGACGCTCGACGGCACAAAAGACGCCGTCGACAAGGCAACCGAGCGTGACGCTCGCTGGTGAACAGGTACCGAAAGAATCGGAGACAAGAGACGAAGAGGACGATGAGGACACAGCAAGGACATAGCAGGAATATCAGATAGGTGAAAGAACGCGCGAGTTTATCGATATTTGAGGATCGGCTGTTTTTCTTTCTCACTCTCGGCGACACTTCCCTTTGCTCGCTTTGCGTCTCTCTGCCAAATTAATGCGCGGAAGGTATCTCGACCGTGTGGACGATTCATTCCCAGCCGCTTCCCCAGAAGCGACCGTGCGTGTCCGCTCGACCGCGTCGAGATCGTCCTGCGGCCAGGATCGATGAAAATGAAAGGAGACACTAAGGAGCCGCACGTGCTTGGATTCGTATATACGTTCGTCCATAATTAGATTTTGAGATACAAACACAAATTTTTATAACTGCTCATTTCGATTATTTTGCATTGAAAGAAAGAGATTAAAGCTCTTTTGGCTATTGAATGAGTGATTTATATATACATGTGTAAGATTTACAATAGTTTTTATTTATAACGTGTATTCGTACAATAACTCTTATAACTACAAACTTAATTGATTTCGGATTTAAAACTGTATTATGATTTTTTTTTAACTACATACTCGTAATGAATTCGACTACATGAATGCATTCTTGATACGTGGATGTATTTTAATTAGTATAATTACAGTATATATTGAAAATAGTGTGAGTAATAAATGTGTGAGTTACTAAATGTTGAATGAAAGAATTTCATTTTGAGTGAATTAAATGTTCGGTTAATGACCGAAAATAATTTTACTTTTCTAAATATATATCACTATTTACCAAACATAATAATATAACCAACCGTTTGATAATTACTAAATATTTTAAGATTATTTTTAATTATATTTATTAAACATTTGATTGAAATTATTTTGCTCAATGTTTTGTAACTAATATCACTCTTTTCTCTTGTGTGTACATAATTATCCTTAATATCCTTATCCTAAGATATTTTTTAAATAGACATATATTTTTTAAATAGATGATGGTTACATAGGCATGTGTATCGTTTGAGTACAATCTGAATGTATCATGTGACTATAATATAATGTATTTTCCAATAAACAACACAGTGATGTCATCTTTGTTTAACATTAGCAAACAAGGATGTAACGATCCATTGTGTCACACCATGTCATTTGTGTCGCTTGTTGGAAAACACACATATTATGTGATTTAAATGCATGAATAGATGAATAAAAAAATAAGATCCCTTATCGTTTCATAGATCATTAATTGTTTTCTATTTTTAAGTCCTGATGAAACTTGTTGCATTTTCTAAACTTTGATATAAGGAATTTTGAAGTACAATATTTATTCTTTTTCAGTGTTCCATGGGGACACTGTTTGACATCAAACACGACAGTGAAATGAGCAGTCTAGTTATAAAAGTTTGTGACTACAAACGATTTACACTTTTGAAACTGTACTTATTTTAAATTTTGAAAGAGTAATACGCAAAAAGAAGTGTAGGTATCACTTGGTTACGTGAAGAAACGAAACGGGGTCATTCTGTCGCGATTGCAGGTCATGCTGAGATCCGAAAGATTACGACGCCTTATCCTTGAATGAGAGAGAGAGAGGAACCCTTGTCCCCGATGCCGAGTGCGATCAATTTGCACGAATATGCTGATGCGCGCGATATCGCAGTACCGGATTTGCGGCGTGGTCGACGGTGCGTGACCGCCCGGAAAACCACAACAGAGGAGAGACCGCCATCCGTTACGCGCCTCCTTTCCATCTGCACTGAGGATTGAATCGTGATCTCATTACAGTTGCGTTTTCATTATCGTAAATTAGCGGTAGAACGCTATCGATAGATTCCCGAAGAATTTTTTCGATGCTGCGGGTCGCGATCTCATCCGGCGTTGATAGAATCGAGCGGTTTCTTCGCGGAAAATTATACGAGGCCATCCAATCCAATTTGTAATAGACACAAAAGAATAAATTTTACATCCGACAGCAAAATTCCTTCTATCAAACTTTAGAAATGCAATAACAAGTTTTATCATGACGATATAATGAAAATGGAAACGATCGATTGATTCATGGAACACTTTTAATCGCGCTCTGTGTTTCTCGATCGGCGTCAATCTCTCGTGCTCAAGTCTTGTCGGTGAAAAACGGCCAATGTCGTGAGAAGCCAATGAGGCAACCGATCGTTAGAGCCTCTCGGTGGTAGTCCGTTAAGGTGTAATCGCTTATCGGAGTCATGCGACCGTCGAACTACCAGTTTCCAAGTTTCGCTTAACTGCCGTCTATACGGCGAGGCAAGGGTGAGAGATCGTAGGGGGGAAGTAAGGAAATAGGAGAGAACGAATATGGGAGAGGAGTATATACGGACTACGGCAGCAATAGACCTCAAAGGGAAAGGGAATCAGCCAGTTCCGCTTGATACACGAAAGGTGAGGTGAGGGATAGAGCTTTGATCGTAGCTTTGCAACCAAGTAACACCTTCGGCGTCGCGTGATAGCCGTAATTACTCAAAAATACACGCCCGGCCCTGTGTTCTCGCTTTAGCTCGACCAACAAAACGCCTCGGCGATCGGTCATTACGTGCCTATCGTGCGCGTAAACGTCCCTACGTTTCACCCACTTGCTACGCTAAACAGCCCTGGCTTAGAGGTGTCGGGAGACTTGGACGCGCGGCGTGTCCCGGCCAAGTATAATCGCTCGCGGAGGTTCATTACGGCGTGGCGCGGCGCGGCAGGGCGAAGGTCAATTATCCTCTCGCGAGTGAGATATATATATATATATATATATACGAAGCGCTGAGAATGATATAGACCTGTGCGGCACGGCGTGTATACAACAGAATTGAGTCCGTAACGTAACGGGGGAGTTCTCTCCGTCAGGGAATGTCTCTACTTGTTTCCGTAATCGCCATTCAAATAGCATAATGATTGCTCGACATGTAGCATCGCGGTGAAAGAGAAAGAGAGAAAGGGAAATTAAGAGAGCGAGTCATTTGTATGAATTACTAACTTTTCCTAATTTCACTGCGAGGAAAGGCCGCTTCCTGACACTCGTTTTCTCGCGCGCAACATGGTCGCGCGCGATCGTTGCGAAATGACGATTTGTCGCGGCGTCGTACGTGGTAAATCGAGGAGAAAGAACGTGGAAAAAAAAAAGATTACAAGCGCGCCGCTCGATCGTAATTGCGCCGCGAAGGAAATATATTTGTCGCCGAGGCGTTTAATCGTGTCGCTCACCGTGCAACGTATAAAAATTACACACAGCGACAAAAACCGTCGACTGGCGAACGAGTTTCACCGATTCGCGGTTCCGATATCGTGTATCGCGAAACCATGTATCGACCCCCACCTGTCCAGGTATCCACTATAAAGTCGTTACGACACGGGCGATATCGATATACAGACACTGCTAACCGCTCGTGGAGATATCGATCTGCCGCGAGGATAGTACATGAGTAGTGCGATCTACCGTAGAGAACGTTTATGGCTCGAATCGTGTAATCGCGATTCCAACTGCGCCGCTGAACGATGCAAATTAATCGTTTCGTTATTATCCCACCTAATGGGGTCTATCTCGCCTGATGCGATCGCTGGCAAGACGATTGTACGCCGCAGAACACATCGAGAAATCTCCCGTTAGTGTTCGACGATTCCGTCGACGCAATTATACGTTGCGGAATTAGTCATCGTGATGGTATTCTTCTTTCTTTGATATTCTCACGATTCTTTTAGGGAATAAAAACGCAGCATGCAAAAAATCATGCGTTCTAGAGTTTCTAGACGATTGGTTGTAAGCTTTAATTTCGCAAAAGGTTTATTTATAAACTGTAACAAGAAAATATAATTTCGTCTAACATATTAAGTTAAATAATAATAATAATAATAATAATAATAATAATAATAATAGTATTTTTATTGTAATGCACAAACATAGCCACATTATGAAGCAGAAAGATGAGAAAAAATACACTTAAAAAATGATTTTATTAAAGTATCTAATTTATATAGTTAGATATAGAGCTGAAAATAATTTCGTTACCAAAATAATTATGTAGGATGCAAAATTAGTTAACAAAACTTTTTGTAGTATTACTCATTATGTTTGATCGTCTTATATAATATTTTGATGGTATAATAGTTAGTTTCAAATCTGTATTTAATTGAATTTTTAAATACTTCAGCAAAAATCGTTTTTTCCATACCAGAAACATAATGTGATATATGTATAAATAGAGAAGCACCAATAAAATTACTGCTATAAAGTTTATATAAAAAACGAAAAATTGGATATCACAAAGAATCCTAAAAACAAATGCAAACACGCTTAAGAATACACAAGCATCCGCAGATATACAGAAGGGATATCTAAATGGTTTTGCTGAATATCTAAAAATGTAACTACATATGGATCTAAAAATAATTTTATTGGACTATCAAAATAATTATTTAGTTCAGCAAAATTTTCAGATTTGTTGGTATTTATCTTACATTTGTAGATATTTCAGCAAAATTGTTCTTTCTAGCATAGACAAAAATTCACATATACATAAAAACACACACACATTCATAAACATTCATGTGCGCAACAAATTTTACAATCATCACAAAAATAAAAGTCTCGTCAAAATAAATATAAAAAGTTATGAGCTTAATGAAATGAATGATAAAACAAACAGTTGCGATACGAAAAGAAGATAAAGAAAAGGAGGCTTTTACAAATTACAGAAAGAGGCAGCAATAAAATTAAAATATTTGACTGAGATGGGAGAAAACAGCACGGAACTTCGCAGAATGATGTACAGGAGAGGATAAGAGGTCAGGGTAATAGGTGCCAAAGATGCTAGAAGATGACAAATTCTTTACACTCTTGTCTTATCAAGCATTGAACAATTTATACTATTTATACGTTTTAATTTTTCGTCTTTAACCGGAGGCGACGCTAATACAAAGCGGAACGCTTGATCGCGACTTGCGTGGATGCAACTTTATTAACCTACGAGACCTTGTACGGCCGCGTTTCTCTTCGTCTAATGTTCGTGCACTTATCTACCGGTTCATCTGGGATTGATATGCCAATTAAGCCGCATCTCGGTGCTGAGAATGTAAGTACACCGCGCGCCTTCGCTCCCGGAATGTTAATCCTTGTATCGCCAGGAACGACCGACAGCTACCTACTGATTTCAAATCATCGGTAGCTTTCTTTCTCGGAAGAATCTTGAGTTTTTTTATTGATTTAAAAAAATCCAAATAATAAACACTAGAATCATCGCAACGCATCGTCATTTTGACTTCGTTAATTATTTCAATTTTTTTTATTTTTGCATTAAAATATAGTACAGAATTTTGAAAATATATATAAAACAAATAATACCAAATAATGCAAAAATTTTAACGATACAAAAATATATGTACCAAAATAACTTTCTACTAACCGAAAAGGATAGGAAATTGCCAAATGGCATCTTCAGTAGTTCTAACGTAATACTATCGGCATTTTTAGTATTAATTATTAGGAATAAACATTTTGGAATTTATAAATATATATCTTTACATACAAACAGAGCGTAGTTAGGGCACTATATATATCTTAAATTTCAAGAAAAACAAACATAAGTAATTAAAACAGACTATTGAGTGATGAGTATTCATGAGAAATTAATTTTGGAAAAAGATTAGAAATGAAAGTTTATAGAAAGATTTTCTGAAAATCCAAGACTACTAAAGTTAAAAATTTAATTTTTACAGTTCGAAAAGTTAGTTTA
>Ga0157364_1007442_pt1 | contig 11338 bp, 6 predicted proteins | sample AttsexASBM2_FD_111476 | JGI IMG/M metagenome (GOLD analysis project Ga0157364, IMG submission 111476) | Fungus gardens microbial communities from leaf cutter ant in Ribeirão Preto, State of São Paulo, Brazil - Atta sexdens ASBM2 | ecosystem: Host-associated > Fungi > Mycelium > Unclassified ...
ACATAATTTTACAATGTAAATACAATTATCGACTAAAACTCCTTTTCGTTAAAGCTATGCACATTTCTGAAATTGAAAGTGAATTCGACTGGACGCATAGCGCAAACTGGTTCACGTTAAAAATTAAATAAATTTTTTGCATTTTATTTTTACACTCAGGTTAAATCAATATACAGCGTCATGTATAATATAAGGCTTTAATATGTACTACGTACGTACAATCGAATTCGCTAAATAAGTTTTTGGAATATTTAATTTTTGGAATATTTAATTACTGACTGATAAAGTGAGATGTTCAAATATGAACAATTAAAAATTGATTGTCTAGAGAGAGTTATATGATGATTTTTTTCAGGCTATTCTTCAACTAGTATGCCAAGTTTCACTAGTTTCACAATTCGTTGTCCAAATATAAATTTTTAATACCGTAATGTGTGCTAAAATCTAAATAACAGTTTGGAGAAATCATCGATAATGAATTGATTGTACGTAACTGTAGAAATTTATTTATTTTCGAAATTAAGTAAGCGATATGCAAGTATTGCAGCGCAATTTAATAATCGTTAAATACATTCGAGAGAAAAGGTAAAAGTAATATTTCAAAATATAGATTATGTAGGAGACAATGCTACGAGTATCTTATCGCAAATCAACGTTGCACGTTAGTCGCTACTGTGGGGAAAGTTTCGACATGTTTCCATCGTCAAGTAACCGGTTTAATTAGAAGCGTTGTCAGCAAGAGGACGTACCCAGAACCATGGTGCACGATAACGGCAGCCAAGTCGTAAAGATGACTATTCTGAGCACCCAATCTCGTCCCGGTCACGCCGCGCACGGTGAACGCTGACATGTCGAGAGATTCCATCGGGAAATCCACCTGCGTGTCCACCTTCGAGCGATAGGAATTGCACCACCTAAATCTTTTAATGTGAAGGCACAACACCTGTGGAAAGAGCGAGAGCATCGATTAGCGCATCATATGTCAGACTTATTTCTCTGCTCGATCAAAGTTCTCTTTTCGGGTCACGAACTTTAATTCACGCGAACTATATCGATCGGAACACGCACGTCCACGAATAAACTAAACTTATTAAACGTTCAGCAAAATTAGAACAACGTTGAAAAAATCGATGCACGTTAGGGAAGAGAAATGGAGGTGCAAAGAAGATTTTTAAAGTTAAGGATTTTAATTTTTTTTTTTTTTTTTTCCAAAAAAGTAAGAATTCCTTTGCACTGAAATTTCTTGAAAATAAAATGTCAACTCGAATTTTATTTTTATTGAATGCATTGTTTTGAAAGATACGATACTCACGTTAGGCAGCCTGTGTATCCAGAACCTCTTGGTAGACCTCTGCTTGCCCATGCAGTTGTCGCAGAAGTAGAGCTCGCTGTCGGCCAACTCTTCAACCTTAAAGAATCTCGTCAGACTGTAAGTCAAACTGCACACTTCCTCCTGCTCCTTTGTCCTGCTTCTCTGCAATCGGTCCGGTATGTCCAGCGAGAGGTCTTGGAAAGGCTCGTGCGTCTTCGAGTCCGTACGACAGTTCATACAGTGGACCTGCGCGAGGAAACGCGATCCATAATTCGTCCGCGCTTCTCCCAAGAAGAAAACGAAGAAGAACGTGACTTTGGCAAGCGACACCAGTCTCTCGAGAGCGCAGAAATTCCCTCCTGCCAAAGAGGCTGCGAGGACGTTCGTTTCGCACGCAATCGAGACTCGCTGTCTGGCGATCGGGTCGTTCAACTTACCACGCTAAGAAGAGTGCCTCCAAACACGGCAGTGACAATACTCTGTTTGCCGCGCAATCCTAAAGGCTCGTGTCCCAGCCTGGGTAGCAGCTGTAATAGCTCGGTGTGCAGTCGGTCGAGCATGTAGGTGAGAAATTCGTGAGCGTCCTGCTGCTGGTAGCCCCGAAATCTCGGCACGACTTTCCAGATGGCCAGAAACAGGCACTCGGGCGATATCGCCTGGCCATTGGAACCACCCAAGCTTAGACCGAGTAGCACCTTTCGTAATTCTTCAGCGAGGAGAGCGTCGCTCATAGACATTTCCTTCGCGCGACCCGGCGTTACGATGCGGCCGCGGTGCGTGGGCGGCCCCGTAGATTCGTCGAAGGCGATACCCTCGAGACACGGCATCTGCGTGAGATACTCGCAGAAGTGGCTGATGTTGTTGAAGGATTGCAGCACCACGTTCATGAAGCAGGTGTTACCGAGATTTCTCAGACCGACAACCTTTTTCTCTTTGGTACTTTTGGAGCTGCGACGCTTGGCCGGCCGATTATCCGCGCTGCTGGCGTCCAGCGAGTGTAACCTCTTGCGAGCCGTCCTCGGTCGTAAATTCCTCACGACCACTTCTGCCTTCCACAAGGCGTCCGAATCATTGTCGTGATCATCCCCGCCGTCGTCTCGCGTTCTCGAAGACGGCGGTGTCGTGGGCGGTGACGTGCTCCAACTTTCATCGTTCTCCTTATGCTCGTCTTTACGAAAGGTGACGCGTCGTATCTTCTCGATCTGGCCATTCGTGGTATCGTTCACCACGTATTCGTCGCAAGTGTAACTGGAAGAAGCGAAACACGAGCATGCAGTTTTTAGAATAGAAACCAATGACATTCATGTTCATATTACGACACATGAAGATCTCTACACTTCGATCTATTAATAAACTTATTGATTTATTCATAAATAGATATCATTCTCTTATTTCAAAAGTGACACAATTAAAAAAATTAAATTTTTCTTTTCGAAAAGAGGAAAATTTTGATATCCCACTAAATTATAACAAATCCAGAATAATTTATCGAAAGTATAATTCGTAAAATCGCCAACAATTTATATTTATCTTAATTAGCTAAAATGATCAAATTCAAACTAATTTCTTCTTCAAATTTTGATCACTAAAAACTGTCTTAACTGTCTTTAAAACTGTCTTAACTGTAAACATGCTTTTGTAGAAGACTGTCCTTTTTATTTACAAAAATGACACAACTCAAAATATGTCGCTCTTGTAGAAGGTATCATGATCTCTTTGAAAATCTCAAATGTAGATTATATGAAGATAGATTACATAGATTATATGAAGTTTACTTTTGATGATTGATATAGAGTAATCAATTCATTCATTGTTATTAACTTGAAAAACTCATTTTTTTTTAGTTGTATCACTTTTGCAATAAAGGAATGATAAATTTTGCGACAACTGTACTTGTCTTGTCGTGTGTTAGAAATCCAGTTCTCCGAAATTATATACTGATTTTGGAAGGAGAGAGATACGTGTAGACAGTAGCATACGAAGACGGTGAAAGCGAAGGGATGTAAAGAAAAGACTCACCAGAATACTGCCAAGCTCTCACAGTCTATGCACACGCAGTGTTGAGTATTAGTCTCGTAATGCTGCAACGCGTGGCCTGCTACGTATCGTCCGCAGTGCACGGATCCGCAGTGCAGACAGAGCCAGGGACTCTTCTCGGTGCCGCACACTATGCACGATAATAATATGACATGTGAATGACAGTCGCAAAATAAGCTCAATCGATGCTATATTATCAATAATGAAATAGAGAAATCAGCATGTTACACATGCGTGTAAGTGTGCGGAGATTAAACACGTGATTTTATTTAACTTTATTTTTATTGAAAATAAAGTTTTACAATGTATATTAAAAAGAAGTTTCACAATGTGTACTAAAAAAATATATCCAAATCTGAATTAACGGAATTTATTATATATATATATGTTAAAAAAACGGTATCTTCTCTGTTATCATCAATTTCCTGCATCAAAATAAATATATTAAATAAATAAGTAAATAAATAAATATATTAAATTTTTCGTTCATGTATCTCAAAAGGCATTTATTCCAAAGGTATCATATACTCTTTAAATGTAAATGTAAACGAATGTGATAGAACCTGGTAGATTATAGGATGTTAATGGGAATACGGGTGGAAAAATTCAATTCAATTTACGATACTTCATTTAATATTAATAAATTTGTGTGTGCTATATTAATAGCAATATCCAAAAATATTTTATAAGGATTATAGCATGCAAAAATATAAAGAGTAATTGTCACATGCTGCGCTTCTATTATCACGAATGTCATTTTAATCTCATATCATCGGTTAACGCTAAATGTGTGACCACTTTATTATTATCACAAGTAAAATGAAGTCAATCTTTTTATAAATAAAAGTCGACATGAAATGTGTGTTGGATTAGCGCTAAATATATATCTCTATAAAATTATCTCCAGAATTTCGTAATTGATTGTTGATATAATTGATAGTTATAATTTTTCTCTACAAAAAGTCTCACACTTTAAAAAGACTTCTGGCAATTAAGTGAAAGTATATCTTTAAAGATACAAGATGCTGATATTATATGACAACTCATCATATTTGTTTACTTTTATGAAAAAAGAAATCGATCTGTGATCTAATATTTTTAAATAAAATTCTTGTTGCCTTTAGTATGCTAAATATCTTAAGAAAATGATAAATATCTGCAAAAAATTATGGAGGTTTAAAAAATTTCTATCTGCTAAACAAAAAATTACCGAATTTTGTCGTATTAATTTCAAAATGACTTTTCAAGAAGGTATTTGAAAATCGCAGAAATATCGTCAAATATTAAAAAAAAATCTATCACCCTCTCTTGGCAACTGAAAAATTTTCGTTGGAGTACCGATACATTGCCAGAAATTTTCATTTTTGTTTCTATTCTCTGTCTCAAATGTTAATCACAAGAATTAATCACAAGAATTTTTCAAAAACTGTAGAACTCTTTATAAATTTGAAGATGCCAAAATTTTTGTTAAACTATATAAAAATTCCAATAATGGAACTTTACAGAAGTGCTAAAACATGGCGCTAGTAACGTGTATAAATTTTAGCCGTAACAAGCTTTCAGTGAAAGATATATTACTCTTTCTTAAATAATTATTAATCTAGCATAATCAAATCGACAACCATCCAGTCGCAGGGTATACTATATCTGGCGGTTGCGAAAGTGCTTCGCCATGTCGTTTCGGCTCGTCTCATCTTACGTAATTCTCGAGAGACCGCGTAAAAGCGGGGTGCGGTAACGAACATAAGTTCGACACACCCCCTTCGCAACCGATCGATCGCAAAATATCTCAGAATTTCATCGGGCTTCAGATTCCTGGTGATTTGGGTTAATAGGAATTTCATCCAGAAAACATGATTTTTGAACTTATTCCCGCGAATAAAAAAAAAGGAGCAAAGTTTCGAGTAAGTTTTATAACTGTGTACATTTATATAATTTTTCAATTGTAAGATTTATTGTTATAAAACAGATATATTTTTGACTATTGTCATATCTATCCTATAAAAGTCCCTATCACAATTAAATAAAAAAAGCAAAATTATATAAAACAAGATGATTAGAAAAGAGCAATAATTCACATAATATTAGGTGTAGTAAAAAGAAATCCATTATTTTTCCATTCAATTTCATGCAAAAATAATCATAAAAAAAATATGGATTTCTTTTTACTATACTTAATAATAAAGATCACGCAAGAATTTTAATTAAGACAATAATTAAATCTTTATTAAGGCAATAATTATATTTTTTGTGTAAATACGGATATAATTCTTATGTGAATTACAAGAAATAAGTGATTGTAAAATTGAAAAATGACGAGTGTTCAGAACTGGATGACTGGAATCTACTGATTCAGGACATCGGAAGGCACTAAATCCGTCAGCGCTTTACATATGCAAAGCATGTACAAACGTATTCAAATTTGCATTCGAAACCCGACACAATCTCTCTTTGAATTTTTCCCAAGGCAATCGCGTTATCTCAGCATTAACGTAAACAATCGTCGTGATCTTATACAACAGGGTGAAAAAAGGAGACACTTCCCTAGAATGGAATTTAACAAGCGCGAATGCGTGAAAAGTGAAACGCCGAAAGTCTGTACCCGGAAATCTGATCTCGCTGAAGGTTGTTCCTATTTGAGGAGCCATGTTCCTTTTTGATGCCGATATAGGAAGCCTTAGAACAAACCGCAATGATCTATCGGCACGTTTTAATCAGCGATCGTTGCCATGAGAATCTCATGACAAAGAATAGGAAGGAGTGAAATCGAGTAGGTTTAGTTCGCGATAAAATCTCACTTGGAGCGACAATTTTCCAAGATTGCTGGACTAAAATATTCTTTTAAAACTGCATTAATTCATGAATATATTTCAAATGATGATCATTTTTTTATTAGTCAAAAAGATAATTTTATTATTAGAAAATACATCACTATAAAACTACACATAGTTATTTGAAATAACTTTTACAATATTTTTAGGACAAGCTAGTTTTAATATTGCAAATATAAATTATATACAGCAGGAAATTATAACTTTCCTTACTAAATCTTATCGTTCAGATGATATTGCGCAATGCAATGGTATATATTAATCTTAAATTAACTTTTCCTATATATAGGTACATTAATTACACTTACATATTATAATATATATTAAGAAGCATTTAAAAGAAACTAATTTGGCTATTTTATTTAAATTAGTTAAGCTATTTTATTTAAATTAGATTAAAATTAGTTTACCGAACAGAGGATACAAATTTATTACTTTATATCATCAAATTATGATTGACATTTCTTATATCCGTTTACGGATAAAAAATGTTGTTTTGGCACAATATTACTGCTGATGTCTGCCAGAAATCGTTATCGTCAAAATGACGTGGATGACATGAGATACAGTGATGTTGCTCAGAAATGTTCAATGTGTCATCGTAGATAACGAATAACATAACAAGGAATGTTATCATTCAAAAAAATGTATAAAATTTTACAGTGATAGTACACAATGTCGTTCGTACAATACATTCGTTCATTCATTCAATGTTCGCTTGTTCAATAAAACGAATGTAACAGATCCTCATGCACGCGGATGTTCCTCCGTGGATTGTTAGAGTAACTATTATTACGATGTAACGATGATGAACAAGAGGGAAGTGATTAAATAACAAAATTTTATTACTTATTCAAGTGTGAATCTTGTTTCTGCTTCATAATTTTTCATTCGAGAGTCGAGTTCACGATACTAGCAATCGCACAAAAAGTAACAACGAATACTTTAAGCATTTGAAATTAATGGAAAAATCTTTTGTTAAAGTAAACTTTAAGATTTTTAAAGAGGAAAAGCATATGTAGGAGATTTAATATGTAGGAGGTTTAATAATTGAAGCTAAATAAAAAATTTTGCTTTTGGATATAAAAAGTTTTAAATTTATAATAAAGCAACATACTTTAAAAAAAAAAATTACGCATCTAGATAAAAAGATCGTTATCTCGGAAACGATAACAGATATGTTACAAAATTAACAATTTAGATTTTTCTCGACAAGACTAACGAGAAAAGTCCTATAAGTCAAAACCGTATCTATCACCGTTATCGAGAAAACGATCCCAATGTCTTGTGCACAATGTTTTTTTGTCATACAATGTACATATTTCTTATATAATTTTTCGAGTTTTATGAAGGGTCCAGTAATTTTTTATTTATAATGATACAACATTCACAAAATTCGCGCCTTGAATTACTGAATCCGTATAGGAATAAAAGAGTTGGACAACGGAGAGAAACCTGGAAGTGCACGAGTAACATGCGAAGATTGTGCTCGCGTCGTAAACACATAATTCATGGTTCGATCGCAAATCATCAACGATTCTCGAGAGAAACAGCGACACAATCGATGATTAAATTCTGAGAATTATTTTTGGGACTTACGTCAGCGAGCGACCTGGAGATGCATGGGCGTTACCAGAAATCGAAAGTTCCGATCACGACAGAATTGAGACGATTGTTATATGCGGAATACTGTCAAAGTATGAGAAAGGGAAATACTTATTTGAAGTAATGAAATGGTTTTCTTCTTCTTTACCTCACAACTTTGTAACTTTCTGCCATGTGTACATTGAAAAATGTGTATTAAATTTTAATAAATATTTGTTTGAATAGTAAATTAATTGCTAAATTAATTACTAAATTATTTACTAAATATAAAGATGTATTTATTTGGTACAACAATTATTAATTTATTCTCTGAAGTTTCTAGAATAAACTCATCCTGAAAAATTTTTTTTTTAAATTAAAAATTGAATTACTCTTTTCCAAAATTAATTCAATTTTCACTATTTAAAGTGAGATTCTACTTCAAAGGATTTTGAGAGTAACTATTATTTTTTTATTAAATAAATATTTATTTACTGTAAATAAATAAATGTTTAATTAGCACTATTAAAAAAAATATGTATTAAAATTTAGTAAATTTTGTTCTCAGTGTACGTCGATGACATCGTTTTCATCCGAAATTTCTGTCGATGTATTGTCTCATCGACGAGCTGAAGGATGATTATTAACTAAAAGAGCGACGAAAAGAAATTCATTGTGTTGGGTCAAGTTTCGTTGACTTCAGAAATAACTACAACTGTAGCTTCCGAAAATAAACTGAATTATTATATTATATCGATTTTAATTCAATTCAATATATATATATATTTATTATAATCTTTAAGTACAAATAATTGAACAAATGTTCCATACAGTATCTAGATATTCTGTTATATATTGTATATATTGTATAATAATAAAAATTAAATTATAAAATAATATAATAAATAAAATTTTATTAAAAAATTTAATTAAATATTTACGATTAAAATATCTTTAATTAAATCATAAAATTGTGTAATTTATTGTGAAATAAAATTAATGAGTATATTAACATGATTCTTTAATTTACTTGCTGCAAATATTTGACACTTATATGAGAAATACATCAGTGTTCAGCAGAAAAGCAGCTTTGCAACTGTAACTGATGTAAGATTTTTTAACATGATTGGTTTATACATTTATATTCATGAGAAGCTATTAGCAAGTATCAATCATATTTAAGAATTGCATAACAATTACAAAGCAGCTTTCTCTACTGCAGCCATTGTGACCTATGCATCTAACGCTAATCATTCATGGAAAGTTCCATTCGTATTCCTAATGTGCCGCATATTCTGGAATAGAAAAGAATTTCTACAGAATATTCAAATATTAACGAAATGTTCGGAATATTGTAATGAACACTTCTTGGGTATATCACGAAAATCATTCACCTGCGAGCAGTATACATCTTTGTCAAATTACATGGAAAAGAATATAAAGAGCACGTTTCGTATATTGTGAAATGAAATGGATCCCCTAAAATTGGAATCCAAAGTAAAAATAAATGAAATGTGTTTTTCAACAGTACAACTTCATTTAAAATTTATTCAGTAACTTCGGATCTGGAATTTTTGGGAAAATTATAACGAAATATATGAAACATTCTCCAAATATGTAACGATGTGTAGATATTTAACGATTATTTGAATGTTGCTCTCGTATTATGAAAATATTTCGGGAAATATTATTTTGGGATTTTATGAATATTTTACGAATATTTCAGGAATAGTTAGCTGGGAATATTTTTCCATATGAATAAATATTAATAAAATGATTATTTCATGAATATAAAAAAATTCTGTCATCCATTCCGAAAAAACTATCAAAGTTTTTTTAATGTATTCGCGTACATTTGACAATTTATCAGGCCTATCGACACCTCATTCACATAAGAAAGACAAGCTAAAAATCTGCGTCAAAAAGGTCTACTCAATATTGCGAAACAAAGCATCTACATCAGAAGAACAATATCAAAATACAAACGTCTTCGTTTTTTTAGCGATCAACAACGATGCGATTATCGATTTTGCAATGTTGTGCAGTCGAAGGTAGGCAGGCAATCTGCACCCAGTGCCAAGCACCGCAGCAGCAGCAGCAGCAGCGGCAGCAGCAGCAGCAGCAGCAGCAGCAGCAGCAGCAGCAGCAGCGGCAGCAGCAGCAGCGGCAGCGGCAGCAGCAGCAGCGGCAGCAGCAGCAGCAGCAGCAGCAGCAGCAGCAGCAGCAGCAGCAGCAGCAGCAGCAGCAGCAGCAGCAGCAGCAGCAGCAGCAGCAGCAGCGGCAGCAGCAGTAGCAGCAACAGCAGAAGCGGGAAAAGCGACGAACGGTAGAGGGGCGGTGGTGCGGACGAGGATCCTTTTATAGTGCGTAAGGGGCGATACTTCTTTTTTTTTCTCTTTCTCTGCCTCTCCCTCTCGTGCTCTCAGCCGGCGCGGAAAACACGCGGCCACCACCGCGGCGCGATTCCACAGAGGCATTTAAATCGATCCACACCGCCGCGCCGGATACGTCGCGATTCGCCGAGCGTGAACCGCTCTCTCGCCCGGTTTCTCGCGACGTTAATCGTGACACCACGTTCTCGCGAGTAGAGTGATAATACAGCAGGAAAAATTTCTCAGAACGACTCTTGACGCTCTTGTTCGAGGCATTAATTTGTGTTTAATGCTGATGCCACGTTGTTCGAAATACTGTGTAATAGAGTCATGGAATTTAATTGGGAGCAAAGTTGGAAACAATGTATTTAAGTATCATTGCGATAAGTATTGTTAAAAGAGATACGACATCGAGAGAGGATCGTAAAATTAAAAATTAAAATGATTGTTTTTATTGATTTAAACATTATAATTTTGATGATCGTGAATTCACACATTAATTAAAGTTCGCCTTTACTTGTCTCAAATTGTGATGTCAGAAACGAGAAAATACACAATAAAAATTTTTGTAAAAATGTTCCAATATACTTCCAATCAATAAATTATATTTGTAAAATATATCGAAAACTCTTCTTTGGTTTCGTTAATAAATAACCATCTAGAAATATAGTTATGTATATTTCATAAGTCTATTCTATTGAATGCAAGTGCTCTATTGAAAAATATTTCTATTCAAATATAATTTGAAAGAACTTTTATTGCGTTTCCTCGCTTTTGAAATATGATCACAATCTGAGAAAGGTGGATGAACAGGAATCTTAATATCACATTTTTTTAGAATTATAATGTTAAAAAATCGGTTAAAAATATCTATTATTAATATCTAGGTGTCGATGGCCATCCTTGACAGATGGCCGTGATGATAGAACCAAAAGTACCACGATTCCAGTAGCTATCGCTGATAGTACCATGTTGAGTAATCAAACGTCCATGATGAGGAAAGTGTGCGTCCGTCCGTCCGTCTGGACACTGACTCATTGCCAGTGACGTACCTATCATCATCTGTACGATATATATAGTACGATATATTGTGTGCATTGTTCTTTGGGTCTATTGTAAACTTATCATATTTCTATTTTGCACGTATTTTGTCAATAACTGTTTTAGTTATTTACGGTGAATCCGTCTTTAGATTTACGCTG